>Ga0308162_1000246_pt1 | contig 65832 bp, 62 predicted proteins | sample PhySR2_FD_201370 | JGI IMG/M metagenome (GOLD analysis project Ga0308162, IMG submission 201370) | Phyllosphere microbial communities from UC Gill Tract Community Farm, Albany, California, United States - DLSLS.R2 | ecosystem: Host-associated > Plants > Phyllosphere > Unclassified | place: USA... | reverse complement strand
CAGAATGGTGCGTTCAATTGGACTCGAACCAACGACCCCCACCATGTCAAGGTGGTGCTCTAACCAACTGAGCTATGAACGCAACGTGTTGTCGGTGACAACGGGGACGAATATTAGCGGCACAGCCCCAAGGTGGCAAGAGGGAAAATGCATTTTTCTCTCTGATTTCACGCGATTGCTTCATTACCGCGCAAAGTGAGGAGAAAGTAGCCGCCGGCGGGCGGCTACCGGAGATTTATCGTGCAGCGCGCTGCAAAATGACCGTCGAAGGCTGACGTTGCAGAAAGCGCATACGCAACATCATCATTATGGCTGCGGAGGTCAGACCGATGATAAAGCCCATCCAGAACCCGGCAGGCCCCATGCGATCCACCACCAGATCGGTTAACGCCAGCACGTAGCCGCACGGCAGACCCAGCACCCAATAGGCGATAAAGGTGATAAAGAAGATCGAGCGCGTGTCTTTATATCCGCGCAGCACGCCGCTGCCGATCACCTGAATGGAGTCGGATAGTTGATAAATCGCCGCGAGCAGCATCAGATGAGACGCAAGCATAACCACTTCTGGGTTGTCGTTATAGAGCAGGGCGATTTGCTCACGCAGCGCCACGGTAAAGAGCGCCGTACAGGCGGCCATACAGACGCCAACGCCCAGCCCGGTTCGTGCGGCGGTTTGCGCATCAAGCGTGGAACCTTGTCCCAGACGGAAGCCCACCCGAATGGTCACGGCGGCGGCCAGCGACATAGGCAGAACGAACATCAGGGAGCTGAAGTTCAGCGCAATCTGGTGCCCGGCAACGTCTACGATCCCGAGCGGTGAAACCAGCAGGGCAACGACCGCAAAGAGGGTGACTTCGAAGAACAACGCCAGGGCAATGGGCAGGCCGAGCTGGATGAGGCGGGTTACCACGTGCCAGTCCGGGGTGCTGAATGCCTGCTCGTTACGGATATCACGCATCGAGCGCGCCCTCTTAATGAAGGTGAGCATGCTAAAGAACATCACCCAATACACCGCCGCGGTTGCGACGCCACAGCCGACGCCGCCGAGCTCAGGCATCCCGAAGTGGCCATAAATAAAGATGTAGTTCACCGGAATATTCACCAGCAGGCCGATAAAGCCCATCACCATGCCGGGCTTGGTTTTCGCCAGCCCTTCACACTGGTTACGCGCGACCTGGAAAAAGAGATAGCCCGGAGCACCCCAAAGTAACGCGCGCAGATATCCGACGGCTTTATCGGCCAGAGCGGGGTCAATATTCTGCATCGCGCGAATGATATGCCCCGCGTTCCAGAGCACCACCATGATCAGCACCGAGACGAAACCGGCCAGCCAGAACCCCTGGCGAACCTGGTGCGCCACACGGTCGCGGCGGCCTGAACCGTTCAGCTGCGCGATCACCGGGGTCAGCGCCAGCAGCAGTCCGTGGCCGAAAAGGATCGCGGGAAGCCAAATTGAGGTCCCGATAGCCACGGCGGCCATATCGGTGGCGCTATAGCCACCGGCCATCACCGTATCGACAAATCCCATTGCTGTCTGGGCAACCTGCGCGACGATCACCGGGATAGCCAGTGCCAATAACTGACGCGCTTCAATCATGTACTTCTGCACGTGAACACCTTTGAATTGTTGTTATTTGAGAGACTAAAAAAGCCGCCATAACGGGCAGCAAAAAGAAAATGCAGGGGGATGCCAGCTATTGTAGCGGGGTTTACCTAATTATCTAGTGAAAAAATAGCCAGAAAAAGCACACTGCTGGCAACCTGTTTTTCCAACTGTTATTGTGTTGGGATTAAACGGTGTCACCACCGTCCGGAAAAAACAGGAGTTACAGGCATGTTTACTGGTATTGTCCAGGGCACCGCTAAAGTGGTGTCTATTGATGAAAAACCCAATTTTCGTACTCACGTTGTTGAGCTGCCGGAATATATGCTCGACGGCATCGAAACCGGTGCGTCGATTGCGCATAACGGCTGCTGCCTGACCGTCACAGAAATTAATGGTAATCACATCAGCTTTGATTTAATGAAAGAAACATTGCGGATTACCAATCTCGGCGAGCTGGCGGTAGGGGATACCGTAAACGTTGAGCGTGCCGCGAAGTTCAGCGATGAGATTGGCGGGCATCTGATGTCAGGCCACATCATGACCACGGCCGAGGTCGCCAAAATCATTACCTCGGAAAATAACCGTCAAATCTGGTTTAAAGTGCAGGACCCGGCATTAATGAAATACATCCTGTACAAAGGGTTTATTGGCATTGATGGGATCAGTCTGACGGTGGGTGAGGTCACGCCGACGCGTTTTTGCGTGCATTTAATTCCGGAGACGCTGCAGCGTACGACGCTGGGCGCAAAAAAACTGGGGCATCGCGTGAATATCGAAATTGATCCGCAAACCCAGGCGGTCGTCGATACCGTTGAGCGCGTACTGGCGGCAAAGGAAGCGGCGATAATAAAAGCGATTGACGAAGAATAAAAATAACCCCGGGCTTCCGGGGTTATTTTTTTAGCGAGCCACCCGCAGGCCGTGTTCAATACCGCGGCTAAAGACCACCTGCCACAGCTGAATATCACGCGCCCGGAATGCCCCTGCGCAGGCATTCAGATAATAACTGAACATCCTTTTGAACCGTTCGGAATAGTTGTCGGCAATCTCCGGCCAGGCCGCCTGGAAGCGTTCGTGCCATGCCATTAACGTGGTGTCGTAATCTGCGCCAAAGTTGTGCCAGTCTTCCACGATAAAGTGAGATTCACTGGCATTGGCTATCTGGCGTACAGAGGGCAAACAGCCATTCGGAAAGATGTATTTATTGATCCACGGGTCAACGTTGTTGTCGGTCCGCTTTGAGCCAATGGTATGCAGCAGGAAGATACCGTCCGGCTTCAGGTTACGATCGGCTACCGTAAAGTAGGTCTTATAGTTTTTCGGCCCTACGTGCTCAAACATTCCGACCGAGACGATTCGATCGAATTGCTCATTAAGATCGCGATAATCCTGCAGACGAATATCGACATCCAGACCCTGGCAGCGTTCCTGCGCCATTTTTTGCTGTTCGGCAGAGATGGTGACGCCGACAACGCTGACGCCATAATGCTTCGCCATAAAGTACGCCAGACCACCCCAGCCGCAGCCGATATCCAGTACGCGCATGCCGGGTTCAAGCTGCAGTTTTTCACAGATTAAGCGCAATTTGTCCTGCTGCGCCTCTTCAAGCGTGGTCGCCTTTTTCCAGTAGCCGCAGGAATATTGCATGAAGGGGTCGAGCATACGGCTGAACAGGTCGTTGCCAAGATCGTAATGTTCTTTGCCAACGATCCATGCCCGTTTTTTACTCTGGAGGTTGAACAGGCGGGCGGAGGCGATGCGCAGCGTGTCTTTAACGTGACGAGGGAGCTGGTTCTCCAGCCCCGCGCGTAAAACGCGGGTGAAAAAGATATCCAGCCGCTCGCAATCCCACCATCCATCCATATAGCTTTCGCCCAGGCCTAACGATCCCTCCTGCAGGACGCGTTTAAAAAAGTCGGGATGTTTGACCTGAGGGTCGTAAGGGGAGGACCCGTTAATAGTGATGCCCGCACGACTCAACAGTTCACTGGCGATCCGGGACCAGTTGTCGTCCGGAACGCTGACTTCTTCTATACACGATGAACTCATAGCTTCTCCATCACCTTGCTGTGATCAGAACCTTCAAACAGCGTAGACGCTTTTTATGGTTTGTGAGAAATCTCACGGTAAATGCCCGCGAGGCTAGTATCCGACGTAGAACAGAGGAAGGGAGATAACCCTTGCCGAAATGCCTTCCATGGTAAAACGGGAGCACTCCGGCTCCCGTTAACACTTAATATTTATCGTATTTATCGAACCAAATTTAGTATAGGCCTCAAAATTTGGTGATTCAATAGAAAATTCTTAGCAACCTAATCACTGATATGCAACATAATTTCCCATGCGATTATGCCTGGGAGGCGTCTGCCTGCGCGCGGCTGGCCTGCTCACGGTAGGCAGAAGACTGTATGCGATATCCGATGACGGCCAGCACAGCGGTAAACAGCATCACGCTGGTGGTGGTGAGCAGCGGGGTAACGATCAGCGCGGAAACCACGAGGCTTGCGAGGAAACATAACCCCAGCTGCAGGGTATTTTGCAGCGCCGCCGCGCGGCCGGTGGCCTGTGGGAACGGACGCAACGCCTGCGCCACCACGATTGGATAGATTGCGCCGTTGGCGACGGCCATCACGCAGAAAGGAATCAAAATTTCTGCAAGCCCCACGCCCGGAATGAAACCGACAGCCCAGGTGCCTACCACGCTCAGGGTGTAGAGCGCCAGCAGCCAGGGCAGCATCTGTTGTCCGTCCCATTTCTGCAGGGCCGCACGACAGCCGTAGCCGCCCACCAGGAAGGCGATAGTTTGCGGAACGTAGCTCAGACCGATGGCCGCCGGGCTATAGCCCATATCGTGGAGGATAAAAGGTGAGCCGGTGAGCCAGGCGAAGAAGCTCGCAGAGCATGCGGCGTAAATCAGGACGTTACCGCGATACGCTTTGGTGCGCAGCAGGGAGATAAAGGTGATGGGCTTCGCATCGGCGTGCGTGGCTTTTTTATGGGCCGGCTTAAGCGCAAAGGCGGGCAGCATCAGCACCAGCGTAATGGCAAACAGCGTGGCGAAAATCGCCTGCCAGTCGAAATGGGCGAGGATCCAGCTGCCCAGTAGCGGAGCAAGGGCCGGCGACAGGCCGACCAGCGGCATGATGGTAGCGAAGATCCGGTTTGTGCGTGAGGCCGGGTAGTAGTCGGTCACCAGCGCCTGCCAGGTGACCGCTGCCGCGCATACGCCCACCGCCTGAATAAAGCGCAGCACCAGCAGCCAGGTGGCATCACGTACCCACAGCATCCCCAGACAGCCTACGGCAAAAATCGCAAGGCCGAGTAACAGCACCGGCTTGCGGCCAAAGCGGTCAGAGAGCGGCCCCCACATCAGCTGTGCGATGGCGAAGCCCGCAAGGAATAAGCTCAGGCTGGCGCTGATGGCGGCGGCAGGCGTCTGCAAATCTTCCTGCATCGCGGCGAAAGCAGGGAGGTACATATCGGTTGCCAGAAAGCCAAGCACGCTTAAGCCGCCGAGCCAGACTAAAAATCCGTTCCTGGGTTGCATTGTTTTTTTCTCCTGAGGAGGCAGGTGTTAATTGGCGCAGAGTGTAGGGAGTGCAAAGCGGCTTGTGAAACGCTAATATTTGGTAAGTGCATTCAAATTTTTTGCAGGCAGAAAATGTGGTCTGATTATTCTCTTGAAGTGGTAGACGCCGTGGCGCGTAACGGCAGTTTTACCGGCGCCGCGCAGGAACTGCATCGGGTTCCCTCTGCAGTCAGTTATACCGTGCGCCAGTTGGAGGAGTGGCTGGCGGTGCCGCTGTTTGAGCGTCGGCACCGCGACGTGGTGTTAACGCCTGCTGGGGCGTGGTTTCTCAAGGAGGGACGTTCTGTCATCAAAAAAATGCAGATCACCCGCGAGCAGTGCCAACAGATCGCCAATGGCTGGCGGGGCCATCTCTCCATTGCGGTAGACAACATTGTGAAGCCCGAACGCACACGGCAGATGATCGTGGATTTCTATCGCCATTTCTCGGACGTTGAGTTGCGGGTATCGCAGGAGGTGTTCAACGGCGTCTGGGATGCGCTGGCGGACGGCAGGGTTGAGATGGCTATCGGCGCGACGCAGGCTATTCCCGTTGGGGGACGTTACGCTTTTCGGGATATGGGCATGCTGAGCTGGACCTGCGTGGTCGCCCGCCATCATCCTCTGGCCGCGCTGGAAGGGCCGCTGAGTGACGACACGCTGCGCAACTGGCCGTCGCTGGTGCTGGAAGATACCTCGCGTTCGTTGCCCAAACGCATCACCTGGCTGCTGGACAACCAGCGGCGCGTGGTGGCACCTGACTGGGAGTCGTCTGCCACCTGCCTGACGGCGGGCCTGTGCGTGGCGATGGTGCCCGTCCACTTTGCACGTCCGAGGATCGACAGCGGAGAATGGGTTGCCCTGCAGCTGGAAAACCCGTTCCCGGATGCAGCCTGTTGCCTCACCTGGCAGCAGAACGACGTATCGCCTGCCATGGCCTGGCTGCTGGATTATCTGGGAGACAGCGAAACGCTGAACCGGGAGTGGCTACGGGCGCCAGCGTAGCTGGCCCCGTTAACCATTAGCGACGGTAGTCGCGGAAAGGGCCATCCGCAACGGAACGGCGCTCAACAAGACGCGGGTGGACTTCAATAGACTGCGATTCTTCACGCTTGTTAACGATCCTGTCCATCAGCATGTTGAAAGCGGTTTCGCCCAGCGAATCTTTCGGCTGGTGGATGGTGGTCAGCGCCGGGGTGAAGAAACGGGCGTTACGCACGTTGTCATACCCGATCACGGAAATGTCCTGCGGCACGCGCAGACCCAGTTCATCCGCCGCACAGAGCGCACCCATTGCCATAATATCGCCCCCGCAGAAGACGGCGGTCGGGCGAGGCTGCTGGGAGACGATCTGCTGCATGGCGCGATAGCCCGATTCTGGCTCGAAGTCGCCCTGCACAATCCAGTTTTCCGGCACGGTGATCAGTGCTTCTTCCATCGCTTTCATAAAGCCAGCCAGACGCCCTGCGCCGGTGTTGCGCTCAAGCGGGCCGGGAATAACTCCAATCTCGCGATGCCCGCGTTCTACCAGATAACGACCCGCCATATAGCCGCCTTCAAAAGCGTTATCAATCACGGAGTCGGTGAAATCGGCGCGCGCTTCGCCCCAGTCCATCACCACCATCGGGATGTGACGGTACTCTTCCAGCATGGAAAGCACCGATTCCGGGTATTCTGAACACATCACCAGCAGGCCGTCGACGCGCTTTTGCGCCATCATTGAAAGATAGGCACGCTGTTTTTCAATGTTGTTCCAGGCGTTGCCCAGAATCAGGGTATAGCCTTTCTGAAAGCAGTTTTTTTCGACCGCTTCGATAATTTCTGCGAAATAGGCCGCTTCGCTACTGGTCGCCAGCAAACCGATCGATTTGGTGTGATTCACTTTGAGGCTACGCGCTACCGCACTCGGGGAGTAGTGCAGCTCTTTGATCGCCGCCCAGACGGCATTGCGCGTCTCTTCAGCAACAAAGCGAGTTTTGTTAATAACATGTGATACGGTTGTAGTGGAAACGTTTGCGCGTTTTGCTACGTCTTTTATTGTTGCCATTAAATGTCACTCCAGACCATATCCTAAGCTCCTGATAATCATGAAGGTAAACGTTTGCCTTCTCTCACCCTTATTACGCAATCTTGAATTGCGACACGCCGGGAAAACGACACAGGACGTCAGGAGGGGGTCAATGGCCGGTACGCTAATAAATTTAGCGTGGAATTTTGTCCTATCTTGATGAAAAGGGGAAGAGCAAAAGTGGATATCAGGTTAAAACCAGGAAGATTTTTGACCTGAACTGTGTAAAAATGAGCAAGCTCACTTTTCGTGGGGTGATTAAAAGGAGAAAAATTGATGAGTTCCGATCTGAAGTTTTCGCTGGTTACCACCGTTATTGTGCTGGCATTGATTGTGGCCGGTGGTTTAACGGCTGCGCTGCACTGATTCACGCGGAGGGAGAGGCGTCTCCCTCCACATCCTCGCCTGATTGTTACCCCTCTGGCAAAAATCTTTTGCCAAAATGTAAACTTCTCATTTTTTGTGATTGATGTCATGCTTTTGGCTTCATTGTTCTGTGTCACGACGCGACACGGCATCCGGAGTTAACGCATGAAAATCAATTTCCCCTTGCTGGCCCTGGCGATTGGCGCTTTTGGGATTGGCACCACTGAATTCTCCCCGATGGGCTTGCTGCCCGTTATCGCGCGGGGCGTAGACGTCTCAATACCGGCGGCTGGTATGCTGATCAGCGCCTATGCGATCGGCGTGATGGTGGGGGCACCCCTGATGACGCTGCTGCTCTCGCACCGCGCGCGTCGCAATGCGCTGATTTTCCTGATGGCGATCTTCACGCTTGGCAATGTGCTCTCCGCAATTTCGCCTGACTACACCACCCTGATGCTGTCGCGTATTCTGACCAGCCTCAACCACGGTGCTTTCTTCGGGCTGGGATCAGTCGTTGCCGCCAGCGTGGTTCCCAAACACAAGCAGGCCAGCGCGGTCGCCACCATGTTTATGGGCCTGACGATCGCCAATATTGGCGGCGTACCGGCGGCGACCTGGCTCGGTGAAGTCATCGGCTGGCGCATGTCGTTCCTCGCCACCGCCGCACTTGGGGTTGTGGCGATGGCCGCACTGTTCTTCTCCCTGCCGAAGGGCAGCGCCGGAGAACGCCCTGATGTACGCAAAGAGCTGTCGGTGCTGGTGCGCCCTCAGGTTCTTTCCGCGCTATTGACCACCGTGCTGGGCGCCGGGGCGATGTTTACCCTCTATACCTATATTTCACCGGTGCTGCATGAGATCACTCACGCTACGCCGATCTTTATTACCGCGATGCTGGTGCTGATTGGCGTGGGCTTCTCGATTGGCAATTACCTTGGCGGGAAGCTGGCAGACCGTTCCGTTACCGGCACGCTGAAAGGCTTTTTAACCCTGCTGATTGTGATTATGGTGGCCATCCCGTGGCTGGCGCGCACTGAAGTGGGGGCGGCGATTGCGATGGTGGTCTGGGGGGCGGCGACCTTTGCCGTGGTACCGCCACTGCAAATGCGCGTGATGCGTGTTGCTCATGAGGCGCCGGGGCTCTCATCTTCCGTCAATATCGGGGCATTCAACCTGGGGAATGCGCTGGGCGCTGCGGCGGGCGGTGCGGTGATCTCGGGTGGTCTGGGTTACGGCTTTGTCCCCGTGATGGGGGCAATTGTGGCCGGGCTTGGCCTGCTGCTTGTACTGATGTCCGGGCGAAAACAGCCTGAAGCGGCCTGCGCTGCAAAATAGAAAAAACGCAGAAGGGCGAACCCTTCTGCGTGTCTCTTACCCGGCGAAGTTCTTCGCCACGAATTCCCAGTTAACCAGCGCCCAGAAGTGCTCCAGATAGTTAGGGCGCGCGTTACGGTAGTCGATGTAGTAGGCGTGTTCCCACACGTCCACCGTCATCAGCGGCGTGGCGCTGGTGGTCAGCGGTGTACCAGCGTTAGACGTCGACACGATAGCCAGCTTGCCGTTGGCCTCTTTCACCAGCCATGTCCAGCCGGAACCAAAGTTTTTCACCGCAGCGTCGGTAAATTTCGCTTTAAAGTCCGCGAAGCTGCCAAACGCCGCGTTGATCGCCTCGGCCAGTTCACCAACAGGTTCTCCGCCCGCATTTGGTGCCAGGCAGTGCCAGTAGAAGGTGTGGTTCCACACCTGAGCGGCATTGTTGAACACGCCACCCTCTGAGCTACGCACGATCTCTTCCAGCGTTTTGCCTTCAAACTCGGTGCCTTTGATCAGGTTGTTGAGGTTGGTGACGTAGGTCTGGTGGTGTTTGCCGTAATGGTACTCCAGGGTTTCCGCAGAAATGTGCGGTGCCAGGGCGTCTTTTGCATACGGTAGTGCAGGTAATTCGAACGACATTGCTTCTCTCCTTATTGTTTTATACGTTGCCAATAACCCTACAGACAACAAGGATAGAGTAGCAGATTAAAAGGGTATGCAAAAGAGGAGCTTACCCTGCTACGACGGTAGCAGGGCAGGGGTTAGCGGACGGTTTTCGGCGTCATGACCCGGCGCGCGCCAACGTAGTGGCGTACCCAGTAGTCTTCACTGAGAGAGGTTATCTGAATATCCTGGCCGCTACGCGGAGACTGAATGAATTTTCCATTGCCGACGTACACGCCAACGTGATCAGCCGTGCCGCGGCCCTGGGTGCGGAAGAACACCAGGTCGCCGTTCTGGAGTTCGCCACGGTTTACCGGAGCCGCATCGCGCAGGTGGTACATTTCATTCGCGGTGCGGGGAATACGAAACTTCACCAGATCCTTATACGCGTAATAGACCAGGCCGCTGCAGTCGAAACCGGTACGCGGAGAGGAACCTCCCCAGTGATAGGGTTTACCAATTTGCCCCATCAGTTTATTCATCGCCGTCTTTTGCGCTTTTTGCATGCGCACCTTATGCACTTCCGCGAGTTTGGTGGCTTTGATGCACGTCGATTTATGCCCCTTGCGCACCGTGCATTTTTCGCTCACGAGCCTGGCAGCTGTTTGGGTAGTTTTACGCGTGTGGGTGCGGGAGGTTTTGGTTTTCGATTTGGTCTTGCTGGAGGCGGTCTGTTTGGTCTGAGCGGTGGTTTTTTTCTTAACGGTCTTGCCGGGAGTTTTTTTCTTACGTTCTGTGTTTTTCGCCAGATGCGTTTTTTGTACAGCAGAATGCCGCGCCTGTTCAGAGGCGTTCGCCGCTGGCGTGAATGAGAGTGATGTAAACAGTAAAGCACAGAGCGTGATCGAGATTTTATTTATCCGCGCCACTGGGCAGTCCCCTGATAATTGCAGGCCATCAATAATGCCCGCGTGTGATTTACAAAGCCCGTCGATTCTAATCTATAAAAACCCGGGAAGTTAATAGCATTTTTCACTCTAAAAACGTGTTTCGTTAGCAAGTGCAAAAAAATTCATCGTTCTGTAGCACTATTGTTCACTCCCTAAGCAAAACCTTAGCGGGAGAAGGGGTAAGTACCATTTTCAATGCAACTTATAGCCACACACGTTAAAATATATAAACGTGACTAAAATGTTATTTTCCGATGTCTGTCTGAACCGCTACAATGTCAGACAATTGCCGTAACAGAAGTTAAAGGAAGCAAAACATGAGCACCACTATTGAAAAAATCCAGCGCCAGATCGCTGAAAACCCGATTCTCCTGTACATGAAAGGTTCTCCGAAGCTGCCTAGCTGCGGTTTCTCCGCGCAAGCGGTTCAGGCGCTGTCTGCCTGTGGTGAGCGTTTTGCTTACGTTGATATCCTGCAAAACCCTGACATCCGTGCTGAACTGCCAAAATACGCAAACTGGCCGACCTTCCCACAGCTGTGGATTGATGGCGAGCTGGTTGGCGGCTGCGACATCCTGATCGAAATGTATCAGCGTGGCGAACTGCAGCAGCTGATCAAAGAGACTGCGGCGAAGTACAAAACTGAAGAGCCGGGCGCAGAGTAAGCTTGCCGGCCCTGTAAAAAAGCGACCTTTCGGTCGCTTTTTTTATGCGTCGTTCTCGCCCATCGGCAGCGGCCAGCCGCCTAACCGCTTCCAGCGGTTCACGATTTCACAGAACAACTCGGCTGTGCGCTCGGTATCATAGAGCGCGGAGTGCGCCTGCGTGCCGTCAAATTCGATTCCTGCGGTGATGCAGGCTTTTGACAACACCGTCTGACCGAGCGCAAGACCGCTCAGCGCCGCTGTGTCAAAGGTTACGAAAGGGTGGAAAGGGTTGCGCTTAAGTGAGGCGCGCTCGGCGGCAGCCATCGTAAAACTGTGGTCGAAGGTGGCGTTGTGCGCCACCATAATGGCGCGGCTACAGTCGTTATCTTTCACGCCTTTACGCACCATTTTAAAAATGGCGTGAAGCGCGTCGTACTCGCTCACCGCGCCGCGCAGCGGGTTTTTCGGATCGATGCCGTTAAACGCCAGCGCCTCGGGCTGCAGATTCGCCCCTTCGAAGGGTTCAACGTGGAAATGCAGCGTGGTGTCCGGTGTAAGCCAGCCCTGTTCATCCATTTTCAGCGTTATGGCGGCAATCTCAAGCAGCGCATCGGTTTTAGCGTTAAATCCGGCTGTTTCTACATCAATGACAACGGGATAAAAACCACGAAAACGGTCGCACAGACCGGTAAATTGAGCGTTATCGGACATCAGGGTCTCTTACATGGGGAAAAAAGCAGTGCGCATTATGGCAAATTTTGGCAGGGGATGCAGTAAAACAACAGGGCGCAAATGCGCCCTGGGGGATCAGTTGCCCAGACCGCGACCGGCGTCTTTGGCTTCAATCAGTTCGATTTTGTAACCGTCCGGATCTTCAACGAAGGCAATCACGGTTGTGCCGCCTTTAACCGGGCCCGCTTCACGCGTGACGTTGCCGCCGTTGCTGCGGATGCGTTCACAGGCTTCGGCTGCGTTATCCACTTCCAGCGCGATATGGCCGTAGGCGTTGCCCAGGTCATAGCTCTCCACGCCCCAGTTATAGGTCAGTTCGATAACCGCTTCATCGGATTCCGGGCCATAGCCCACGAAGGCCAGCGAGTATTTGTATTCCGGGTTTTCACTGGTGCGCAGCAGTTTCATGCCCAGTACGTTAGTGTAGAAATCGATAGAACGTTGCAGGTCGCCAACGCGTAGCATGGTGTGAAGTAGGCGCATAATTTCCTCATTAACCAATGGAAAGGATTATCTTTTTAAACAGAAACGATGTTTTAGTATAGCGGCGATGTGTCGCCGCTATCAATGCACAATGACGGGATTAGAGCGTAGGGTAGTCGGTGTAGCCTTCCGCGCCGCCGCCGTAGAAGCTTTCCGGACGCTGAGGGTTAAGCTCTGCTTTATGTTTAAGACGTGCGACCAGATCCGGGTTAGCGATGAAATCGCGACCAAACGCAACGGCATCGATCAGACCTTTGTTGATCAAATCTTCTGCTTTCTCAGGCGTGTACGCGCCCGCACCGATGATCACCCCGTGGAAACGATCGCGCACTTTCTGACGGAACGCTTCGGTGTATGGCTGACCGCCCGCCCAGTCTGGCTCGGACATGTGCAGGTAGGCAATGCCGCGTTTGGCCAGTTCTTCAATCAGATACAGCGCGTCTGCTTCTTCATTCGGGCCGTTGTCCACGTTCTGGAACGTACCGATCGGGGAGACGCGGATACCGATACGGTCAGCGCTCCACTCTTTACACACTGCGTCCACCACTTCCAGTACCAGACGCGCGCGGTTCTCAACGCTGCCGCCGTATTGGTCGGTACGATGGTTGGAAGACGGGGAGAGGAACTGGTGCAGCAGGTAGCCGTGGGCCGAGTGCAGTTCAACCATGTCGAAACCGGCTTCACGCGCATTCGCGACCGCCTGACGGAAATCATTGACGATACCCGGGATCTCGTCCAGCTCCAGCGCACGCGGCATGGACGTATCAACGCGAATGGCGTTGCCGTTTTCATCGCGCAGGGAGGTGCGGGTATTGGCGCTTAAGGCCGAGGCGGAAACCGGTGCCTGGCCGCCAGGCTGGATGCTGCTGTGTGAGATACGCCCGGTGTGCCACAGCTGCACCGCGATGCGGCCATCGTCAGCGTGCACGCCAGCGGTGATTTTCTTCCACGCGGCAATCTGCTCCGGGCTGTGCAGGCCAGGTGCGCCCGCGTAGCCTTTCGCCTGAGCGGAAATCTGGGTTGCTTCGGAGATGATCAGGCCAGAGCTTGCGCGCTGACGATAGTATTCACCCATCAGCGGGGTGGGAATATCACCCGGCTCAATGCTGCGCAGACGGGTCAGCGGGGCCATGAATACGCGGTTTGGTGCAGTAACAGCACCCACTTTCAGTGGGGTAAATAATTTTTCATCGGACATAAAGACTCCTGAGTAGACCAGTCGACTAGTAACAAGGTAAATAAAAAACGCCTGCTAAACGCCAGGCGCTGTAATCGTGCATTTCACATGTGCCAGGGCGCTTTCAAGCGGTGCGGCACTGCGAGAAATTTTGGCCTGAAGATTGGCACCTAACCACAGAGCATAAAGAACCTGCGCCTGGGTTAACGGCTCTCCGGAGAAGGCCAGCGTTTTTTCGTCGCGACCTTTCTCCAGCGCCTGTGCAAGCAGGGCGATAACACCCGTGGCGCCTTTATCCATGGCTGCGCGCATATCTTCGGAAAGATCGCACACCTCGGCAGAAAGTTTTACCGTCAGGCAGCCGCTAATAATGCCCTGCTGACAGAACTGGGTCAGCGTTTCCTGATAGTAGTTCAGCACACGATCCCGATAGTTGCCTTCACCCTGGGCAAAATGGGTGGCGAGGCGTTGATGATAGCTGGCATAGTGCCGCTCAAGCATCGCCACGCCGAAGGCTTCTTTGGATCGAAAATAGTGATAAAACGATCCCTTCGGCACTTCGGCGGTTTTTAACAGTTCGCTCAGCCCCATTCCGGTAAACCCGCGATGCATGCAAAGACGCTCGCCGGTAGCCAGTAGATGTTCGCGCGTATCGTGTTCAGTGTGTCTGCTCATCGCTGCACTGTATTAGACCATTCGGTCTAATGCAAGCCGATTTCGTGTCTGCATGCGTTAACAATATCCAGCTGCTGCTGATAAACGGTTGATTTCACGTCCATCATCCCCAGCACCGTTGAGAACAAGTTGTCCTGTGACACCGCATTTTTTGCTGCATAATCACGTAAGCACTGCTCATCAACGCCAAAGTTTTTCGCATAGTCCGGGGAGAGCCAGAACACGAACGGAATGTGCGTCTGCTGTTCCGGCGCCAGCATGTAAGGCGTGCCGTGCAGATAAATTCCGCTTTCACCCAGCGATTCACCGTGATCAGACAGGTAGATCAGCGCCGTATTCATGCTGCTCTGGCGCGCTTTCAGCGCGTCGATGGTTTTACTGACCACGCTGTCGGTGTACAGAATCGTGTTGTCGTAGGTGTTAATCAGTGACTGATGATCGCAGTCCTGAATTTCATTGGTATCACAGGTCGGGGTGAATTTCCGGAAACTGCTGGGATAGCGGTTGTAATAGGCCGGACCGTGGCTGCCCATCAGGTGTATGACCAGAACGCTGTCCTGTTTCAGCCCGTCCAGCACGTTATCAAGACGGTAGAGGTTGACGTCGTCGATGCAGGACTGGTCTTTACAGAATGTATCCAGCTTCCACTGCGTCATGTCCGTGTGCGGCACCCGATCGCAGGCGCCTTTACAACCGCCGTCATTATCACGCCACAGCAGGTTGATGCCCGCATGGCGGAGCACGTCGAGCAGGCCTTCCTGGTGATGGGCCAGATCGGCATCATAATTTTTTCGGGTCATACCGGAGAACATGCAGGGAACCGACACCGCGGTCTCGGTACCGCAGGACGAGGCCTGAGGAAAGGAAATCACCTTTCGCTTTTCCAGTTCCGGGGTCGTTTCGCGACCATAGCCATTTAGCGAGTAGTTCGCCGCGCGTGAGGCTTCACCGACGACCACGACCAGAACCGTTTTCTTCTGTTGACCGGAAATCAGCGCCCCTTTATGGGCATCCTCCCCGATGCGCACCAGCGTTTGATTGCCTGCAAACCAGCGGGTTTTGCTGTATTTGATAACCGCGCTGACGTAGTTCGCCGGGGTGACCATTTTCACAATGCTTTTGTTATTACGAAATAACGAGGCGTAGTCTTTATAAAACACGGAGGCGATCAGCACGATCACCAGCAGCGCGCCCAGCATGGCTGCGACCCGCATGAGCAGGGCGTACCACCATTTTCCCGCTCGGATCGTCGTCAGAGCCAGCACCACCGACGGCACCACCCCTGCAATGACAATCCACAACACGATCTGCGGCGTCAGCAGCGCGGTGGCTTCCTGGGAATTGGTTTCGAATACGTTGACGATCATGTTCTGGTCGATAACCGCACCGTAGGTATACATAAAGTAGGTGGCGGCGGCGCATCCCATGGTCAGGATGATCATCAGCGGCTTGCGGATAAACGGGATATTCAGCAGGCTGAAGACAATGACCCAGCCGCAAAACAGCACCAGCGGAACAGACGCTGCGAACAGCATGTCGTGCAGATGAGCAGGGGCAATAATCTGCCAGCTGCGGTGAATGAACAACGCGTTTAGCGCGGTGAAGAAGAGAGCACAACCGAGCGTGAACTTCATGTCGTTACAGTGTAACTTTTTGGCAAACCACATCATTAACAAACCATTCTTTATAGTGATGTGTTGAGTATAAGGCGGGAAGATTAGTGAAACCTTAATGCCACATTTCTGTGGTAAAGCCCTTGCAGACGCCGTGTTTAGCGTCTTCACTGTAGGTGATAAACGGTTTGCGGAGGTGTGTGTGGCAGAGCAGCTGGAGTTTTTCCCCGTCCAGAGCCCTTGCCGGGGGATTTGCCAGTCGGATGAACGCGGATTTTGTCGCGGCTGTATGCGTACCCGCGATGAACGGTTCAACTGGCAACATTTAAGCGATCCGCAAAAGCAGGAGGTGCTTCGCCTGTGCCGGCAGCGACTCCTGCGCAAATTACGCGCAAACAAAGCGGTTGAAAGCGAAGAACCCCAGCAACCTTCACTGTTTTAGCAAGGTAATTGCGTATACTGATGACATAACTACTCTGAGGAAATTGTTATGGTTCAGCGTATTACTCTTGCCCCGCAGGGCCCGGAATTTTCCCGCTTTGTGATGGGTTACTGGCGTTTGATGGACTGGAATATGTCCGCTCCCCAGCTGGCGAGCTTTATTGAAGAACACCTCGATCTTGGCATCACCACCGTCGACCATGCTGATATTTATGGCGGCTATGCGTGTGAAGCGGCCTTTGGCGAGGCGCTGAAACGTGTGCCTGCGCTGCGTACCAGAATGGAGATCGTGACGAAATGCGGTATCGCCACCACGGCAAAACCTGAACATGCCCTCGGCCATTACATCACCGACAGCGCACACATCATTAAGAGCGCCGAGCAGTCGCTGGTGAATCTGGCCACAGACCATATCGACCTGCTGTTAATTCACCGCCCCGATCCGCTGATGGATGCCGATGAGGTGGCTGAAGCGTTCCTCAATCTTCATCAGAGCGGCAAAGTGCGCCACTTCGGCGTCTCGAACTTTACGCCAGCCCAGTTCGCGCTCCTGCAGTCGCGTCTGCCGTTCACGCTGGCGACTAATCAGGTTGAGATTTCACCGGTTCACCAGCCGCTGCTGCTGGATGGCACGCTCGACCAGCTGCAGCAGTTGCGCATTCGTCCTATGGCGTGGTCTTGCCTCGGCGGCGGACGGCTGTTCAATGACGAAGCCTTCCAGCCGCTGCGTGATGAGCTGGAAACCGTTGCCCGTGAACTCAACGCTGAGAGCATTGAGCAGGTCGTGTATGCGTGGATCCTGCGTCTGCCGTCAAAACCGCTGCCGATTATTGGTTCCGGCAAGATTGAACGCGTGCGCGCCGCGCTGGGCGCTGAAGAACTGCAGATGACCCGCCAGCAGTGGTTCCGCATTCGCAAGGCGGCGCTCGGTTACGACGTTCCGTGAAAGGGTAACGCGGTGACTTTCCGGTGATTTCTCTGCTCCTGGTTTAAACTTAAGGAGCAAAAAATAATCAACGGAGGTTACATGAAACGTTTTGCTCTGGCATTAGTGGCACTGGCTGTTTGCGCAGGCGCGCAGGCAGCCAGCGATGAAGTAGAAATGAATCTCGTCACCTCTCAGGGGGTTGGCCAGTCCATCGGGACGGTGACCATCACCGAAACGGACAAAGGACTGGAGTTTGCCCCCAATCTCAAAGCGCTTCCTCCCGGTGAACATGGCTTCCATGTTCATGCCAACGGCAGTTGTCAGCCCGCGATAAAAGAGGGTAAAGCGTCGGCGGCGGAAGCGGCGGGCGGCCACCTCGATCCTGAGCACACCGGAAAGCATGAAGGCCCGGAAGGAATGGGGCACTTAGGGGACCTGCCGGTGCTGGTCGTGAATAACGATGGCAAAGCCACGGACCCCGTAACCGCGCCACGGCTGAAAAAGCTGGACGAGGTAAAAGGTAAGTCGCTGATGATCCACGTTGGTGGCGATAACATGTCCGATCAGCCTAAACCGCTTGGCGGCGGGGGAGCACGCTACGCCTGCGGGGTGATCTGATCGCCAATCGTACCCGGCGGCGGCGCTTGTTCGAGCTGCGACAGCGAACAGTGCAGCCGCCAGATTATCGACGCTAAATCCCGCGCCGCAGGCAAATGATGGCGCGCCAGGGTATCGCAAATGCGCTGCAGTTCGGCGAGCGTGACGCTAAGCGACCGCTGCTGAACGCCACGCTCGCTCATGACATCCCGCAGCAGAGAGATACAGACATCCCGAACCTGCGACAGCGGATCGGAACGCGTCTCCCAGGCACGCAGCTGCCAGACCACATGCGAACAGTTGAGCAATACCACGCCCCAGCGAAGCAGCCAGCGGCGGGCAAGGGAGTCCTGACTGTTATTGAGCTGGCTGACGTGGTGATACACCAGCGACTCATACTCACTCTCGCGCAGATGCGGTCTGCGGCTGAGCTGATCGACGAACCCCCTGCGTAACTCCCGAATATGACGGCGGCTTTTACGGGCATCGGACCCGGGACGCAGCACGGCGAACGCTAACCACGCCAGCCCCACGCCTAAAATTTTGGCCAGATTGTCATTGAGGAAGTCGGCGTAATCATAGACCGGTGGATTTGTGACCGAGATAAATGACCCCATAAAGACGATCAGCTGTCCCCACAGGCCCGCCAGCTTCGGCATTTGCAGCTTCAGCAACTGCATGGTGATTAATAGCGGAAAGAGAAACAGCAGAAACTGCCAGAGATCGCTTATCTGCACCATCAACCCAAACTTGACGACAAAACTGAATAAGGACAGCAGCACCAGCGTGCGAAGCAGCAGCGTCAGCGAGTTGAACGGCGAGGCGACGACGGAATAGAGCACGCAGCTGATGGCGGCCAGGGTGAGGGCGGCGCTGCCGGATTCCCATTGGGTGGTGATGCTCCATGCGCCAACCAGCGTCAGCGCACAGAAGGTGCGAAACCCGCTCCACAAGGCTTCCATATAATCGGTATGGCGCGCCAGCGCCGGGCTGCCCGGTACGGCGAATTCTGTTATCGGGGTGGCATTCTCAATCGCCCGGATCCAGCGACTGCTGCGCAGATAGAGCCGGCAAAAATAGTTCAGGCGCTGCCAGAAGGCCCGGTGGCGATAATCATATTCATCCGTCGGGGCGAGCGGGGCGATAATCCGCGCCACGGTATAGATATTCGCATCCGGTCGGGCGAGGGCGGCGAGCAGCGTATCGATAACCTCTCGGGTATGTACAGGCGAGTCGGGCCAGTTCAGCAGCATCCTGCGCAGGCTGGAGATGGCGCTGGTCATCCGCAACTGCTGATGCAGAAGATAGTTCAGGAGCGTGTTCTGGCGGCGAAAGCGGTAATGGCTCCAGAACGCCTGAATGCGCAGCAGATTCATGGTCAGGATCTGGCCGATGACCTTTTCATGTGCCAGGCGAATATCATCGTTGGTGTCGGGCTGCCACAGCAGACTGGCGTGTTCCAGCAGGCGCGCGTGCATCGTCTTCAGGGCGGTGATAAGCGCGGTACCGTCTGAGGTACTGGGCAGGATCATCATCATCACCCCGCCACACAAGATCCCAACGATAACTTCACAGACGCGCGCCTGGGCAATGTCCCACAGCTCGGTGGTGTCCAGCACGTTGACGACCGGGAAGGCGATGATCGCCGCCGTATAGCCCGCCAGCTGGAAAGCGTAGGCGACGTTGTTGGTGAAGTGCGCGCAGGCCCAGGTGCAAAACCCAAGCCATCCGGCCATGCTCAGTAAAAAGAGCCACGGATCGTTCAGGGTATGTCCGGCGATAATCAGTGCGGCCGTAGCCCCGAGTAAACTCCCCGCGACGCGGCCCAGACTTTTGCTGATCACGCCGCCGACGGTCGGGAAGCTGACCACTGCCGCCGAGGTCATAGCCCAGTAGGGTTGATCCAGATTGAGATAATACGCAACGGTAAGCGCCAGACACATCGCAATGCCGTTGCGTAAGGCGTAGCGCCACTGCGGGCGCGTCGCTTTGATCCACGGCGTATTGCGCCAGGAGAACGCCCGCAGGTTCATCGGTTTGACCCGATTGAGACGGTGCAGGTGGTACCGGATACCAGCGTGATGCCTTGCGGAAGGGTATCGAACTCCACCCGGACCGGCACGCGCTGCGCAAGACGCACCCAGGGCACGTTAGGTTTGATGTCTGGCACCAGGCCTGAATCGGCCTCGACGCTCTGATCGTAGATGGCGCGGCCAATACTGGAAACGTGACCCTGTAACGTTTGCGAGCCGCTGTAGAGCGTTATGGTCGCTGGCGCGCCGTTCTGAATGTGACGCAACTTGGTTTCCTCGAAGTAGCCGACCACGTAAAACGAGTGACTGTCGACTAACGCAAAGACCGGCTGTCCGGTGGTGGCATAATCGCCCACGCGGGTGGAGAGGTTTGTTATCCAGCCGTCGACGGGCGCTTTTACCACGGTCTGGGTAAGCTGCCACTGCGCCTGTTTCAGCGTGGCCTGTGCCACCTCAACGCTGGCCTGCATTGCTTTTACGTTGAGGTTGGCGGTGTCCAGATCCTCCGCCGAAATATAGTTCTGCGACAGATGGCGACGACGGTTGGCTTCATTATTGGCTTTCGCCAGATCGGACTGGGCTTTAGCAAGTTGCGCCTGCGCATTGAGGACCGCAATGTGGAAAGGCGTCTCATCAATGCGGAACAACACTTCACCCTGTTTAACGAACTGATTATCCTTCACCATCAGCGCGGTGATCGTGCCCGATACCTGGGGGGTAATACTGACCTGTTCCGCACGGACCTTGCCGTCCCGCGTCCAGGGCGATTGCATGTAGTAGTTCCACATCCACCAACCCGCGATGAGTGCCAGCGCCAGAACCAAAAGAGTGGAAAAGTATTTAAGCGTTTTCAGGGACATATTCACCACACAACCAATACGGCAAGGCCAAGACACACGGAGAGGGCAAAGAGGGAGAGATCCATCAGCATCGGATGCCAGATTTCGCCGGAGTACATCCAGTCGCGCAGCACGCGGTGTGCCACAAGCCAGATCAAAAAGCCCAGCAGGACAGCTTTAAACAGCGGCGGAAAATAGACGGATGCTCCGACAACCAGGTCCTGGAGGGGTAATCCCGCGGAGCTTAACGAGAACGTCACGAGCAGAGATCCTTTGCAGTGAGGAGAATGCCACGATGGCCTGTTTTTACATGACGACGCATGAATATTCAGTGTAAATCATACTGACAACATCGGCTGTATGCAGTATTGCATTTGTTTTGGCAATACAAATGCTGCACACTATTCTAAAATCAGTATAATAACTTAGCAAGCTAATTATAAGGAGATGAAATTGGAATCGCCATTAGGTTCTGATCTGGCAAGGTTGGTACGCGTCTGGCGTGCTCTGATTGACCATCGCCTGAAACCTCTGGAATTGACACAGACGCATTGGGTTACGCTGCATAACATCCATCAGCTTCCGCCCGACCAGTCACAAATTCAACTGGCAAAGGCGATCGGCATTGAGCAGCCTTCGCTGGTACGTACGCTCGATCAGCTGGAGGAGAAGGGACTGATATCCCGGCAGACCTGTGCCAGCGACCGACGCGCTAAGCGGATTAAACTGACTGAAAAAGCCGCGCCAATCATCACCGAGATGGAGGCCGTCATCAGCAAGACGCGAGGGGAGATCCTCTCCGGGATTTCACCTGAGGAACTGGAGATGCTCATCGGGCTTGTTGCTCGCCTCGAGCAAAACATCCACGAACTCCAGTCGCGCGACTGATCCTGCAAAAAGGCCTTGCTGATGCAAGGCCTTTTTTTCACGAGTAAACCACCACCCGGTTGCGACCCGTCTCTTTCGCTTCATACATCGCCTTATCGGCGCACTCCACGCACGTTTCCGCCGTCGTTTCGGCTGACGTCGCTGTAAAGACACCCATGCTGATGGTAATGGGTTCAGGCAGTTGTTCCTCGCTGCTGTTTTTATCGAAGCTGCTGAGCTTCTCGCGGATCCGCTCCGCCACCTGGCGAGCCGTCTCCGGCGGGGTATTCGCCAGCATCAGAACGAACTCTTCGCCCCCGATACGCGCAGCAATGTCATCCGGTCGCACCGAGTCCATCAGCAGCCTGGCGACAAATTTTAATACCTTATCGCCCTGAAGGTGCCCGTAGCAGTCGTTGATACGCTTGAAGCGACGAGATCGCTTACGACAACGGAAACCGGCTGGGTACGGCTCGCGCTGCGCAGCGAATGGTTGAGGGCGTCGTAAAAGTAACTGCGGTTGTACAGACGCGTAAGAGGGTCACGTATGGAGTTTTGATAAGACTGCTGATACTTCAAATGCGATTCGCGGTAGAGATTAAATACATCATAAAGCAGAACAAATATAATCAACAGCGTGGCAATGGTCTCAAATAAACGCGCACGATACCAGGAAATATCTTCAGCCTGCCCGGCTAACAGCATCATCAAAAGCGTCCCGATATAACACAACGATAAAAAATTACCGCTGACCCAAAACATATTACGTATCCGGGTAATAATCATCAGCGTGACAAACGTCGCGACCCACAGCACGATTAAGATAATGTTAATCACCCGGTTCCATATAGCCATAAAATGTCGGGTTTCATTATCGATCAGGTCCAGAGAGAAAAACGACGAATGGCTGGAGTAAAACCAGGCGAGGGCAATGATCACTACGGTAAAAAGAAGCATGCCAAAAAAAAGAGAAGTATGCGTCATGCGCGAAAGGGGAACATTCCGGAGGACGTACAGCAGGGCAGATACAATAAACAACACCGCCATCAGGATATGGCGAAACATGTAATAGATCATCGCATCGTTATAGTTGATGGTACTGAACTGATAGAGGTTCAGCCACGCCGGAAAGCTGGAGAGCGTCCCGACCATCAGCAACGCAGAGCCGGTAAAGGCAAGCGCGATAGCGACAAGATACAACCGCCGTTTGTCACACCAGTATTTCATCACCATAAAGCAGGCGATAACCGAATGAAAGACCAGCAAAAAAATGGTCAGCGTGGGGAATAACAAAGGTGAAAAAGAGGGGACGTGTTTAACGAGTTGCAAAAACAGGAAATGTAATATCCCTATAACAAAAAAGCTCCCCAAAAAGAAAGGAATGTATCTATTTTTTACATATCGACCAATCGCAAGCATAATAATCTTAACAAAAAAATGAATAAAGGCGGCGAGTTTAGCGATGATATGCAAAAATTACTTTGCGCAGGAGCAATATATTATGGGAAGTAATTATGAATAAGATGAATATGTTTTAGCAATTAAAACGGATGACAGATATTCATGTGAGATAAAGGATACGGCCTGTAGACCGTATCCTTTATTAAATTAACGTGGAGAAACGGTCACCTGGCTGCCGTTGCTGGCAATCACGACGCGCTGGCCTGCAGAGAAGCGGGTGCTGCCTTGCTTCTGCACAACCATGATGGTGTTACCGTCATCTTTACGGATTTCCAGTTCAACACCCTGGGTTTTGTTCATGGCACCCTGAACGCCCTGGCCTGCTACGCCACCGGCAACAGCACCCGCCGCGGTGGCCAGTGAACGACCGGTCCCCCCACCAATGGTGTTACCCAGGAAACCACCCAGAACGGCACCGCCGATTGCACCGACGACATTGCTGTCATCACCACCCTGGATCTGTACAGGACGTGCATTGACAATCGTACCGTAGGTGACGTTCTGCACCTGTTTAGCTTCAGACGCGCTATAAACGTCGCCAGAGAGTGAACTGTCATTCACACAACCAGCCAGTGTTAAACCAATCAGCGAAACGCCCAGTACACGTAAAATCATTTGAATCTCCTGTTCACCAACAACGCCCGGTTCGGGCATCCGTAATGGCTAAATTATATGGCATAAGAGGCCAACGTTCATAACTTTGTATGCACAATAAGAAAAGTGTACTTGAAATTGGCTTAACGAGACATAAACAAAAATCTCTGTGGTACGTGTCTGACATTGTTAAAAAATATTATCGCCGCATAGAAAAGCCCCCCGGATTGTGGTTGAGTATTTATCCTAAGACCACGCAACCTAAGGAAAGCGCATGAAATCGGGTCGATACATAGGCGTGATGTCAGGCACCAGTCTTGATGGTGTTGATGTCGTTCTGGCCGCGATAGATGAAAACATGGTGGCCCAGCAGGCAAGCCTGACCTGGCCGATCCCCGTCTCGCTGAAAGAGGACATCCTGAACATCTGTCAGGGCCAGCAGCTGACGTTGTCACAGCTTGGGCAACTGGATGTCCGGCTGGGATCGCTGTTCGCGGATGCTGTTCTGGCGCTTATGCACAAGGAAAACCTGCAGCCGCAGGATATCGTGGCGATTGGCTGCCACGGTCAGACGGTGTGGCATGAACCGACCGGCGACGCGCCGCATACCCTGCAAATTGGCGATAACAACCAGATCGTAGCGAAAACCGGCGTCACGGTTGTGGGCGATTTTCGTCGACGGGATATTGCCCTTGGCGGGCAGGGCGCACCGCTGGTTCCAGCTTTCCATCAGGCGCTGCTGGCACACCCCAGCGAACGACGGATGGTGCTCAACATTGGCGGGATCGCCAACCTGTCGATGCTGATCCCGGGCCAGCCGGTACGCGGGTACGATACGGGGCCGGGCAATATGCTGATGGATGCCTGGATCTGGCGTCAGTGCGGCAAACCCTACGACAAGGACGCGCAGTGGGCGAGCGAAGGTAAAGTTGTCCTGCCGCTCCTGCAATCCATGTTAAGCGATCCCTATTTTTCGCTTCCTGCGCCTAAAAGCACCGGCCGTGAATATTTCAACTATGGCTGGCTGGAGCGCCAGCTGGCGCCGTTCCCGGCGCTGGCCGCGCAGGACGTCCAGACCACGCTGGTGGAGTTGACCGCTGTCTCGATATCTGAACAGGTCATGCTCAGCGGCGGATGCGAGCGGCTGCTGGTGTGCGGCGGTGGCAGCCGTAACCCGCTGGTGATGGCACGTCTCGCCGGGTTGTTGCCAGGGACCGAAGTCTCGACCACGGATGAGGCCGGGATCAGCGGGGATGATATGGAGGCTCTGGCCTTCGCCTGGCTTGCGTGGCGTACCGTTGCCGGCCTGCCGGGCAATTTACCGTCCGTCACCGGCGCGCGTGAAGCCAGTGTGCTGGGGGCGATTTACCCCGCAAATCCTCGTCATAATCAGAGTTAACTGAATTTCAGTGCTGCGGCCAGCCGTTAGAATATGACGAAAAGCCGGAGGGTGATAACGCCCTCCGGGATCAGAAAAGTCGACGGAACACGCCATGAAAAAACTTCTTCTTATTACTCTGCCTTTTTTACTTGCAGGATGCAGTGCCTATAACCAGTTCGTTGAACGCATGCAGACCGATACCCTGGAGTATCGCTGTGATGAAAAACCGCTCACCGTGAAGCTGAACAACCCGCGTCAGGAAGCCAGCTTTATTTATGACAATAAACTCCTGACCCTCAAGCAGGGCATGTCGGCCTCTGGCGCTCGCTATACCGACGGGATCTATGTCTTCTGGTCGAAAGGTGACAGCGCCACGGTCTATAAACGCGACCGTATCGTGCTGAACAATTGCCAGTTAGAAAATCCGAAGCGTTGAGATTTTCACAGGGGCGGCGCACAATAGCGCCACCCTAAGTCTATTTCAGCTAACGCCATGTCAGATAACGACGAACTGCAGCAAATTGCGCACCTGCGCCGTGAATACACCAAAGGCGGTCTTCGCCGCCAGGATCTTCCCGCTGAACCGCTGGCGCTTTTTGAGCGCTGGCTGAAACAGGCCTGCGAGGCTAAGCTCGCTGACCCCACGGCCATGGTTGTTGCCACGGTTGATGAAAACGGCCAGCCTTACCAGCGCATCGTGTTGCTCAAGCATTATGATGAAAAAGGGTTGGTGTTCTATACCAATCTTGGCAGCCGCAAGGCGCACCATCTCGAACGCAATCCCCGTATTAGCCTGCTGTTCCCCTGGCACATGCTGGAGCGTCAGGTCATGGTCACCGGTAAAGTCGAACGCCTCTCGACGCTGGAGGTGGTGAAGTATTTCCACAGCCGTCCGCGCGACAGCCAGATTGGCGCGTGGGTCTCTAAGCAGTCCAGCCGCATTTCGGCGCGCGGCGTGCTTGAAAGCAAATTCCTCGAGTTAAAACAGAAATTCCAGCAGGGCGAAGTGCCGTTACCGAGCTTCTGGGGCGGGTTCCGCATCCCCATCGAACAGATGGAATTCTGGCAGGGGGGCGAGCATCGCCTGCACGACCGCTTTTTATACCAGCGCGAGAGCAACGGCTGGAAAATTGACAGACTGGCACCCTAAACCCCGAAATTTGTTGTTTTAAGCGCTAGCGCAACGTGCGCCAGCGCTTTATTCTATGTTCCTTTCGCACCAGGCGAAAAGTCGTGTACCGGCAAAGGTGCAGTCGTTTATACATGGAGAATTTGATGGCAAGCAGTAACTTGATTAAACAATTGCAAGAGCGGGGCCTCGTGGCCCAGGTGACGGACGAAGAAGCGTTAGCAGAGCGACTGGCGCAAGGCCCGATCGCGCTCTATTGCGGCTTCGATCCCACCGCTGACAGCTTGCATTTGGGGCATCTTGTTCCCTTGTTATGCCTGAAACGCTTCCAGATGGCGGGCCACAAGCCGGTCGCACTGGTGGGCGGCGCGACCGGTCTGATTGGCGACCCAAGCTTTAAAGCCGCTGAGCGTAAACTGAACACTGAAGACACGGTGCAGGAGTGGGTGGATAAAATCCGCAAACAGGTTGCCCCTTTCCTCGACTTCAACTGTGGTGACAACGCCGCTATTGCCGCGAATAACTATGACTGGTTTGGTGGCATGAACGTGCTGACCTTCCTGCGCGACATCGGCAAACACTTCTCTGTTAACCAGATGATAAACAAAGAAGCGGTGAAGCAGCGTCTGAATCGTGACGATCAGGGCATCTCCTTTACCGAGTTTTCCTACAACCTGCTGCAGGGCTATGACTTTGCCTGCCTGAACAAACTGCACGGCGTGGCATTGCAAATTGGCGGTTCCGACCAGTGGGGGAACATCACCTCCGGTATCGATTTGACCCGTCGTCTGCATCAGAATCAGGTCTTTGGCCTGACCGTACCGCTGATCACTAAAGCCGACGGCACCAAATTTGGTAAAACCGAAGGCGGCGCGGTATGGCTCGATCCGAAGAAAACCAGCCCGTACAAGTTCTATCAGTTCTGGATCAACACCGCCGACGCCGACGTGTATCGTTTCCTGAAATTCTTCACCTTCATGGATATTGAGGCGATCAATGCGCTTGAAGAAGAAGACAAAAACAGCGGTAAAGCGCCACGCGCGCAGTACGTGCTGGCGGACGAAGTGACCAAACTGGTTCATGGCGAAGAAGGTCTGGCGGCCGCAAAACGCATTACGGCAAGCCTGTTCAACGGCACCCTGAGCGATTTAAGCGAAGCGGACTTCGAACAGCTGGCGCAGGATGGCGTGCCGATGGTTGAGATGGAAAAAGGTGCAGACCTGATGCAGGCGCTGGTGGATTCCGAGCTGCAGCCGTCCCGCGGCCAGGCACGTAAAACCATCGCCTCTAACGCCATCACCATCAACGGCGAAAAACAGGCCGACCCGGAATACACCTTCGTTGAAGGGGACCGTCTGTATGGCCGCTACACGTTGCTGCGTCGCGGTAAGAAAAACTACTGTCTGGTGTGCTGGAAGTAATTAAAAAATGTCGCCAGGGGCGTGGGAAACCACGCCCCTTTTGTTTGTTCAGGGTAGTGGTAAGCAAAAAATGAAGAATATCCTCGCCATTCAGTCCCACGTTGTTTTTGGACATGCGGGTAACAGCGCTGCGGAATTCCCCATGCGCCGCCTCGGTGCCAACGTCTGGCCCCTTAATACCGTTCAGTTTTCTAATCATACGCAATACGGCAAATGGACCGGCTGCGTGATGCCGCCCTCCCATTTGACGGAGATCGTGCAGGGCATTGCTGATATCGACCAGCTCAAGCGCTGTGACGCCGTGCTGAGCGGCTATCTTGGCTCCGCAGAGCAGGGTGAGCACATCCTTGGCATCGTACGCCAGGTTAAAGCTGCGAACCCGTCAGCAAAGTATTTCTGCGATCCGGTGATGGGGCATCCTGAGAAAGGCTGCATCGTCGCGCCCGGCGTGGCGGAGTTTCACGTGCGCCACGCGCTACCGGCGAGTGATATCATCGCCCCAAACCTGCTCGAACTGGAGATCCTCTGCGAGCACCCGGTCAATAGCGTCGACGAGGCGGTAAGTGCGTCCCGCGAACTGATTGCTCAGGGGCCGGAGATTGTCCTGGTGAAGCACCTCGCACGCGCAGGGATAAGCCAGGACCGTTTTGAAATGCTGCTGGTGACAAGGGATGACGCCTGGCACATCAGCCGACCGCTGGTCGATTTTGGCGTGCGTCAGCCGGTTGGGGTGGGGGACGTGACCAGCGGTTTACTGCTGGTGAAACTGCTGCAGGGCGCAACCCTGCGCGATGCGCTTGAGCATGTCACTGCAGCCGTGTATGAAATTATGATTACCACCAAAGACATGCATGAGTACGAATTACAGGTTGTGGCGGCGCAGGAGCGTATTGCGAAGCCTGACCACTACTTCAGCGCCACTCGCTTATAATCATCGCCCGGCGGCGCTGCGCATGAAGTTGTAGGCCGGGTGAGCGTGAGCGCCACCCGGCAACACAAACCGCCCGGTCAGTTCAACCCTTCTGCTTTCAGCGCCGCGGCAACCGCCGGACGCTCCGCCACGCGCGTCATATACGCCGCAACATGGTCTAAGCCATCCATATTCAACTTCACCGCGCGCGCCCAGCGCAGAACGGTGAACAGATACGCATCGGCAATGGTGAAACGGGCGCCGGAAATCCACTGATCGTCTTTCAGCGAGTCGTTAATGTACTGCAGCTTTTTCTCCAGCAGCGCGCGCACGGTAGGTTTGTACTCTTCCGGCGTATCCGGGCGGAACAGCGGAGTAAAGCCTTTGTGCAGCTCGGTAGCGATATAGTTCAGCCACTCCAGCGTCTTATAACGGGCGATGCTGCCGGTCGGAGCAAGGAGCTGGCGGTCGGGCACATTGTCCGCGAGGAACTGCATAATCGCCACGCCCTCGGTGAGCAACGTACCGTCATCCAGCAGCAGAGCCGGAACTTGTCCCTTCGGGTTAATGGCAAAATAGTCATCGCCATTTTCCAGGCGCTTCTTCATCAGGTCGACGCCATCAAGCGTGAAATCCTTGCCGCTTTCGCGCAGGGTGATATGGGAAGCAAGAGAGCAGGCGCCCGGTTTGTAGAACAGTTTCATCGGTAACTCCTTTTCGCTGAGGTTCCAGCTATGTTAGTGCGCGATTGGATAAAAAAAAAGCCGCTAATGCATTAGCGGCTTTTATTCAGTCGTTTCCCGATGACATTACACGGCAGCGGTCTTGCTCGCTTTAGCGTCGTTGTCGTCGTCCTGAGTCATACGATTCAGCTTAGGCGCTGTCATCAGCATCAGCACGGCGATAACGCCCGTGGCGATACCAATCTGCATGAACACGGTGCCATAGACGTTCAGGGACATCAGTGGGTCGGTCACGTTCTCCGGCACGGCCATCAGGTTAGCAATCTTACCGGCGATCAGTGCTGCGCCCGCGGTGGTCAGGAACCAGCTACCCATGATGAAGCCCATCAGACGCTGTGGAACCAGTTGTGCAACCATTGCCAGGCCCAGACCGGAGATCATCAGCTCACCGACAGACTGCAGCGCGTAGCTCAGGATCAGCCAGCTGACAGAGACGATACCCGCGTCGGTGGCAAACTTAGTACCCAGTGGCAGCACCAGGAAGGCACCGGAGCACAGCAGCATACCGATGGCAAACTTGTGCGGCATTGGCAGACGGTCGCCCATCTTGTTATAGATAGCCGCCAGAATCGGGGAGCCAATCATGATCCAGAACGGGTTCAGCGCCTGGAACTGCTCCGGCTCAAACGCGATGCCCAGAATAGCGTGCTCAACGTTACGGATGGCGAAGAAGTTCAGAGAGGTTGGCATCTGCATGTACAGAACGAAGAAGATAATCGCCTGCAGCATCAGAATGAAGGCCACAATCATCTTACGACGCGCAGCACCGTGCATGGCGAAGGCTTCTTTCGCGAAGATACAGACGATACCCAGCGCAACTAATCCCAGAACGCCGCGAGCGATGGTCTGGTTATGCAGCAGCCAGGTCGCGATCGCCACGAGGATCACAACACCTACGATGGTCGCCAGCAGTTTGCCCATGTGCAGAGGTTCGAAGTCAGGTTTGGAACCGTTGTTTTTAACCCAGCTGCGGCAGAACAGGAAGTTCACCACGGTAATCAGCATACCCACGAAGCTCAGTGCGAACGCGACGCTCCAGCCAAACTTAGCAGCCAGCCACGGTGTTGCCAGCATAGAGAAGAAGGAACCGATGTTGATGGACATGTAGTACATGGTGAATGCACCGTCCAGACGCGGATCATCTTTGTTGTAGCAGGTTGAGAGCAGGGAAGACGGGTTCGCCTTGAACAAACCGTTACCCACGGCGATGGTCGCCATACCCATATACACAACCGCGGCGTCATGACCAGACCATGCAACCAGCCCATAGCCAATCGCCAGAACGATAGCGCCCAGCATGATGACACGTTTGGTGCCAAGCACTTTATCACCCAGCCAGCCGCCTACCGCGACCAGACCGTACACCAGTGCGCTGAATGAAGAGAACAGCGTGATGGAATCGGCTTCTGACATACCCAGTTGTTTAACCAGGTAGACCGCCATGATCCCTTGCAGGCCGTAGAAACCAAAACGCTCCCATAACTCAATGGAGAAGATGAGATAGAACGCTTTAGGTTGTTTAAAAGCGTTCAGGCTCACGCTTTCTTCAGTTGGTTTATTGTTTGCAGTCGACACATATACCTCTTTTTTTACATCCCATATTAACGGGGGTGTTCATAGCGTGATGACCGTGGTCCATCCGCTTTATAGTTATATTGGGAGGGGAAACGGCGGGTAATGTTCACTATCCGCGGCCTTCTGGCAATACGTTTGTAATACTCTGTTACATATAACTGAAGCCCTATAATCAGCGGGTCAGGCAAATGTTATTCAGCGTTAAATTTCATTCGATGAGTTTTGTTGGTTTTTTTCACTACCTTTAGCCCCGGAAATCGGCTGTATGGCGATATGTTCTGCTATTTGCCCTTTCAGGCAGTGATATAGCCCATATTCTGAAAAATGACTGGTCTTATCTGCGGTGTTGGGGTGGTTAAATCTTGTCTGGCTAAGGGTTTGCCGGGCTTTTAACAACAAAAATCCAACATGACGTTATCAGAGTGATCCCGATCACAGATGTATAGAAATTTTTGGTGATGAAAAAACAATTAACCTGTTTGAGTGTTAAATCACCGAAGGATCGCCCGGTACGTTGCGGTCAACGGCGAACAAATTTCGGTCAAGAGGAAGGTTATTAGTACGCCTTCCTTTTATAAGGTCTTGAATGGCTGAAGAATGCGGTGAACGCGTCAGGCGTAGACTTTTTCTTTGTATTCGCAAAGATCTTCAATGATGCACGAGCCGCAGCGGGGCTTACGGGCAATGCAGGTATAGCGCCCATGCAAAATCAACCAGTGGTGGCAGTCCACCTTAAATTCTGCCGGTACCACTTTGAGCAATTTCTCTTCGACCTGCTCAACGTTCTTACCGGGCGCGAAGTTGGTGCGGTTTGAGACGCGGAAAATATGGGTATCCACGGCGATAGTAGGCCAGCCAAACGCGGTATTAAGCACCACGTTAGCCGTCTTGCGCCCGACGCCCGGCAGGGCCTCCAGCGCAGCGCGATCTTCAGGGACTTCCCCACCGTGCTGTTCCAGCAAAATCCGGCAGGTTTTAATTACGTTCTCGGCTTTGCTGTTAAACAGCCCGATTGTCTTGATATAGGATTTAACCCCCTCGACGCCGAGCCCAAGCATGGCTTCAGGCGTATTAGCGACGGGGTAGAGCAGGGCCGTGGCTTTGTTGACGCTCACGTCGGTGGCCTGCGCAGAGAGCAGTACGGCGATCAGCAGCTCAAAGGGTGAGGTAAAGTTAAGCTCCGTCGTCGGATGAGGGTTTTCATTCCGCAGACGGGTCAGGATCGCAATGCGTTTCTCTTTATTCATGAAGCCTTCTCGGGTATCCCTTCCTGCACGCTGCGCTCGGCCGCGCGGCGTTTACGTTTTTCATCAATCAGGTATTTTATCGCCAGCATCATGCCAAGGCCAATAAAAGCACCCGGTGGCAGCATCGCCAGCAGGAAGGGGGTATCCGTATGGAAGACCTCAATGCGTAGCGCTTTTGCCCAGCCGCCCAGCAGCGCATCCGCACCGTCGAACAGCGTCCCGTTGCCCAGAATTTCACGCAGGGAGCCCAGGACGAACATCGCTCCGGTCGCGCCCATGCCGATGGCAAAGCCATCCAGGGCAGACATCGCCGGGGTGTTTTTCACGGCAAAGGCTTCTGCGCGGCCCACAACGATGCAGTTGGTAACGATAAGCGGAATGAAGATCCCCAGGGACTGATACAGTCCGAAGGCATAGGCGTTAATCAGCATCTGCACAATGCTCACCACCGAGGCGATGATCATCACGTAAATCGGAATGCGAATTTCCGTGGGCGTCCAGCGGCGCAGCGCAGAGATGGACAGGTTGGTCAGGGTCAGCACCAGCGTGGTCGCCAGCCCCAGGCCAAGGGCGTTGGTCGCAGTGGATGTCACCGCCAGCAGCGGGCACATCCCCAGCAGCTGAACCAATGCGGAGTTGTTCTTCCAGAGACCCTGGACGATAACCTCTTTAACCTGACTCATGATTACTCCTCACAGGCCGGAAGATTGTCAAGTTGCGCAGGCAGCGTTTCCGCGTACAGCCCGGCACGTTTTACGGCGTTGACCACGGCGCGGGGGGTAATGGTCGCGCCCGTGAACTGGTCAAACTCGCCGCCGTCTTTTTTCACCGCAAAGGCTGCGTCATTCTCGCCATGAATCACTTTACCGGCAAAATGCAATATCCAGTCGCTCAGACGAGTTTCGATTTTATCCCCCAGGCCCGGCGTTTCGTGATGTTCCGTCACGCGCGTTCCCAGCACGGTGCCCGTGAAGTCGGTACCGACCAGCAGCTGTATCGCGCCAGAATAACCGTCCGGCGCCGTGGCTTCCATCACCGCGCCCACCGGTTTATCACCTTTTCGGGCGATAAAGACGTGATGCGTCCCTTTGCCGAGCTGCGGAGCCTGCACCAGGAAGCAGCTTTGCTGCAGGTTATTATCATAGAAGTCAGAGGGGATCACCTGGTCAAAAAGCGCTTTCTGCTGCTTCGTCGACTGCTCATCAATGGTGGTTTTGGTCAGGGTATTGACCAGCGCGGTCAGGCCTGTCAGCACGGCGGCGAAAACAGCAAGCGTAACGCCGTGTTTTTGCATTGTTTTCAGCATGGCGAAACCCTTAGCGATGGCCGTACACGCGCGGACGCGTATAATAGTCGATGAGTGGAACGGTAATATTGGCTAACAGCACGGCGAAGGCGACACCATCCGGATAGCCGCCAAAACTGCGGATCAGCCAGACCAGCAGCCCGGCCAGCGCGCCGAAGATCAGGCGGCCACGGTTAGTGGTGGAGGCGGTGACCGGATCGGTCAGGATGAAAAACGCACCCAGCATGGTCGCGCCGGAGAGCAGATGCATCTGCGGGCTTGCCAGCGACTCAGGAGAGAACACCCAGCCCAGGGTCGCACAGACCGCCAGCGTCACGAGGAAGCTGACCGGAATATGCCAGCGAATGGCTTTTTGCTGCAGCAGGAACAGGCCACCCAGCAGGTACGCAAGGTTGACCCACTGCCAGCCCGCGCCAGCCAGCATACCGCTGAAAATGGCGGACTTCATAATCTGATCCACGCTGTGCCCGGCGTGCAGGGACGTTTTGAAGGTGTCGAGCGGCGTCGCCTGGCTAATGCCGTCCACGCCGATGCGCAACGCGTTCATGTCCGCGCCGAGCGCGGTGTGTCCGGTAAAGATAACGTGCAGGGCATCCATAAAGCCGGGCACCGTGGCCGCGATCTCCTGCGGCGGCAGCCAGCTCGTCATCTGCACCGGGAAGGAGATCAGCAGAACCACATAGCCGATCATCGCCGGGTTAAACGGGTTATGGCCTAGCCCGCCATAGAGCTGTTTAGCAATGATCACGGCGAAGACCGTGCCCAGCACCACCATCCACCACGGCGCAAACGGCGGAATACTGATCGCAAGCAGCAGGCCGGTTAAAAGCGCCGAGTTGTCGGCCAGAATGCGGCTCACCTCTTTTTTACGCAGCTTCAGCACCAGACCTTCAGCCGCCAGGGCGCTGGCACAGCCAAGCGCTAACTGGATAAGCGTTCCCCAGCCGAAAAACCACAGCTGGACGGCGATACCCGGCAGTGCCGCCAGGCACACCAGCATCATGATGCGCGAGGTCTGGCGCTGGTTATGGGTATAGGGGGAACTTGCGATTCTGAAAACCATTTAATCCTCGTTAACTGCTTGCTGTGCGGCTTTCTTCGCCTGAACACGGGCAATCGCGGCGGCGACTGCGGCTTTGCGTGGATCGTCATTTGCAGCGACGGTCTGTTCTTCCTGTTGTGCGGCCTGTTGTGCGGCTTTGCGGGCCTTAGCACGCGCGATAGCCGCTTCAACCGCCGCCTTACGCGGATCGACAGCCTCTGGCTCAATCACGACGCTGGACTGGGCTGCTTTACGGGCTTTTGCTCGTGCAATAGCGGCTTCAACCGCGGCTTTACGCGGGTCAACCTCAACCGCAGGTTCTGCCGGTTGCACGTTCTCAGCCTGACGCGCACGGGCTTTTGCTCGCGCGATGGCGGCCTCAACCGCGGCTTTACGCGGGTCGATTTCACCAGCGGGCTCTGCCTGCTTCGTTTTTTCAGCCTGACGCGCGCGGGCTTCGGCTTTACGCGCTTCACGGGCGGCAATCGCGTCGCTGTTATCCGGTTTCGCACCTGCCTGGATTTCTATCGTCTCGGCGGCGTTAGCTTTTTTCTCCCGCACGCGGGCCAGCGCGGCGGCGATTGCGTCTCGATCCGTCTCGGCGGGCTGCACGGCGGCTTGTTTATGGCGTTCCTGGCGCGCCGCTTTTTCACGCTCCAGACGTGCCTGACGAGCCTCGAAGCGCGCTTTGGCTTCAGCGGCGCGTTTGTCTTCCATGGAGATGGCGTAGATCTCGGCCTTCTCCTGACGGAAATATTGCACCAGCGGGATATTGCTCGGGCAGACCCAGGCGCAGGCACCGCACTCAATGCAGTCTGCCAGATTGTGGGCTTTGGCTTTATCGTGCAGTTGGCCTTTGCTGTACCAGTACAGCTGCTGCGGCAGCAGATCGGCCGGACAGGCATCTGCACAGGCGCTACAGCGAATGCAGCCTTTTTCTTCCTGCTCCTCGCCCATCTCGGTGGAGGAGGGCGCCAGTAGGCAGTTGGTAATTTTGACCACCGGGACGTCCAGCCACGGCAGAGTAAAGCCCATCAGCGGGCCGCCCATGATCACCATCTGATCGCTACCCGGACAGAAGCCGGCATGGTCAAGCAGATGGCGTACCGGTGTGCCCAGACGCGCCCAGACGTTGCCCGGACGGGAGACGGATTCACCGGTCAGGGTGACCACGCGTTCGGTCAATGGCTCACCGTCAATCACCGCGCGTTTAACCGCGTAGGCCGTGCCGACGTTCTGCATCAACACGCCGATGTCCGATGAACGTCCGCCGTGGGGAACCTGTTTGCCGGTCAGGATCTGGGTGAGCTGCTTTGCCCCGCCAGAAGGATACTTGGTCGGGATAACGCGAAGGCCGATGTCGTGGCTTCCCGCCAGCACCGCCCGCAGCATGGAAATGGCCTGCGGTTTGTTATCTTCAATGCCAATTAAGACGTCGCGTGGCTGCAGAATATGCGCAAGGATGCGAATGCCTTCCACAACCTGCGCGGCACAGTCCTGCATCAGACGATCGTCGGCGGTAATGTAGGGTTCACACTCTGCGGCGTTAATAATGAGTGTTTCGATTTTGTCGCCGCCGCCGCGCAGTTTGGTCCCCGTCGGGAAACCCGCGCCGCCCAGCCCGGCCACGCCGAACTGATGGATACGTTCAATCAGCGCCTCCCGGCTCTGGGCGCGGTAGTCGCTCCAGCCGTCACGGTCGATCCAGCGATCTTCCCCGTCAGCGTCGATGATTACGCTCAGCTCAGACAAGGCAGAAGGATGCGCAACGGTATGCGGAGCAATCGACACCACGGTACCGGAGGTCGGGGCGTGAACGGGCAACATGCGCCCGCGACCAAAGGTCAGCGGCTGGCCGCGCAGGACGCGATCGCCCTCTTTGACGCAGAGTTCACCCTCTGCGCCGATATGTTGTTTCAGCGGCATGACGTAGCGCGTCGCCAGCGGGATCTGACGCAGCGGCGTGCCGTTAGACTGGGTTTTCATCTCTGGCGGATGGATACCGCCATCAAAGTCCCAAATCTTCTCTTTTCTGAACGCGGAGAATAACTTAAGCATGGTGTTCCACAGGAATAATGCGAACCGGAATGGTTTGAAGATCCCACTTCCAGTTTTCGGTCGTCGTTTCGACCGGACGTAATTCTATGCACTGCGTCGGGCAGGGGGCCACGCAGAGGTTACAGCCGGTGCACAGATCCGCTACCACGGTGTGCATGGCGCGGGTGGCACCGACAATGGCGTCCACAGGACAGGCCTGAATACATTTGGTGCAGCCGATGCAGTTGGCTTCATCGATCACCGCCAGCGCGCGCACCGGCTCCTGCACGTCGACATCGCCGTCCACCGGTTGCGGATCGACGTTAAGCAGGGCAGCGATTTTCAGCATCACGGCTTCGCCACCCGGCGCGCAGCGGTTAATCTTTTCCCCCTGGACGCCAACTGCCTCTGCATACGGACGGCAGCCGGGATAGCCGCATTGCCCGCACTGACTCTGCGGCAGCAGCTCATCAATTTTTTCGACAACCGGGTCGTCCTCAACCGCAAAACGGCGGGAGGCATACCCCAGAATGACGCCAAACACCAGTCCCAGCACGCTGATTGAGGCGATGGCAATCCAGATAGCGTTCATTACAACTTCACCAGACCACTGAAGCCCATAAAGGCTAAAGACATTAAACCCGCCGTGACCAGCGCAATCGAGTTACCGCGAAAAGGCGCGGGAATATCTGCGGCTGCCAGGCGCTCGCGAATGGACGCGAACAACACCATCACCAGGGAGAAACCGACCGCGGCAGAGAATCCATACAGCGCCGATTGCATAAAGTTATGACCGAGGTTGATGTTCAGCAACGCCACGCCGAGCACCGCGCAGTTCGTGGTGATCAGCGGCAGGAAGATGCCCAGCAGGCGATATAGCGCGGGGCTGGTTTTACGCACCACCATTTCGGTAAATTGCACCACCACCGCGATGACCAGAATAAAGGCCAGGGTGCGCAGATAGGTCAGGCCCAGCGGAATGAGGATCCAGGTGTCAATCCACCAGGCACAAATCGACGCCAGGGTCATGACGAAGGTCGTCGCCAGCCCCATACCCATTGCGGTCTCCAGTTTTTTGGACACCCCCATAAACGGACACAGGCCCAGAAACTTCACCAGGACGAAGTTGTTAACCAGCACAGTGCCGACAAAGAGCAGTAAGTAATCGGTCATTATTTAGCCTGAAATAAAAAAGCCGCCTATTATCGAATAATCCACAACGGGCGACAACAGGTTAACTGTAAGGTTATTACGGGTTAACGAAGGTTTTTTTCACACGCGCTGAACGCTTGAAATAGGGAACCAGAAGCGCCGCCGCCAAAAGCGGAAAGAGCAACTGGCGAACCGCCAGCGCGTCGGAAACCGGTGAAAAAGCAAAGGCTTTGATCGCCAGCAGCACGGAAATGAGCAGCCAGATAATGTAGTGTTTGGGCACACTCTGACGACGCTTAAAGAAGGCAATGGTCAGCCACAGCGTGTAGTACCACATGGCAATTGCGAAAACGAACGACACGAACCACAGGGTAATATTAAGCACACTTTGCGACATCAGGGTCTGAATGGCATGAGGCGTAATCAGTGCAGTGGTATAAAGCAGCAGCGCCAGCGAGGCGCTTAATAAGGCAATCAGCAGCCATGCCAGGGGGGCGATTAACCAGCCTCCAATTTTTTCACCAGCCGATGCGGTCATGTTCTCTCCGATGAGTTTGCGCGAAATGTTCTACAGAGATTTGCAGGGCGGAGAGTATATAACATTTCGCGCGGATGGCTACCTTCTTATAGTACGTAACGCCATACCGACTTAGGCACTTCGCCGACGTTAAAGAGACGGCCGCCGGAGACCAGTTCAGCACGACGGTGATCGGCTGCGCGGTACATATTGATGATTTCCTGATTATCTGACAGCGTGTAGTTCAAATGGTCAAACAGTTTTTCCAGGCTCTCAAGCGAATTGATTTTACGAAATTTTAATAAATAGTCCTGAACTGTCATTTTAATAAGTTTCCATATAAAAGTGAGTAATACCTCTGAAGGTAATTCGTTCGGATAATAAACGGATTAATAAAGACGTAAACTGCCCACTCAGGTAATGCGACGAAATTAGGAGTTTTCTTTAAAGAAAGAATCAGGCATCAGATGATGCCTGGAAGAGAGGTTAACCTTGTTCACCACGGCTGGCAATATGCCACTGACACATTATGTCACTCACCGGCGGGCGGGCAGGCTACTTCGGTTGCACGGCAGCGACAGGCTCCGGAGGCTGGTAGTTATCAATGTGGCTGGCAACGCCGAGCAAAATGACCGAAACCCCCAGGACAATCCATCCTGCTAATTCAATGATTCGATTAATAATTGACGTCATAATTCGCGTTTGTAATTTATCCTTAAATACAGATGACGAATGTTACAGCGCGTCATGCGAGTCGGCAAGGGGTTTGGGTATCGTTCCCGTATCCACTCTCATTAGGTTACATTTATTTAACAAAGACTACCGGCACAGGATGCTATTTTTAGTGAAGGGATACGGAATTACGCTGCCGGACGCGCATAAAGCCAGTGTGAAATACGTTCATGACGTGAGAGGGTAGCACTATGAGTGAAAACATCCGTGTCGGCCTTATTGGGTATGGGTACGCGAGTAAAACATTTCACGCGCCGCTGATTGCCGGTACGCCCGGCATGTCCCTGGCGGCAATTTCAAGCAGCGATGCAGCCAAAGTGAATGCCGACTGGCCTGTGGTGCCGGTGGTTTCTGAGCCTAAGCATCTGTTTAATGACCCCAATATCGATTTAATTGTGATTCCCACGCCAAACGATACCCACTTCCCACTGGCAAAAGCCGCGCTCGACGCGGGTAAGCATGTGGTGGTGGATAAACCCTTCACCGTGACGTTGTCACAGGCGCGAGAGCTGGACGCGCTTGCGCGCAGTCTCGGGCGGCTGCTGTCGGTGTTTCATAACCGCCGCTGGGACAGTGATTTCCTCACCGTCAAAGCGCTGATCGCGGAAGGCACGCTTGGGGAAATCGCCTCGTTTGAATCCCACTTTGATCGTTTTCGCCCTCAGGTGCGTGACCGCTGGCGCGAGCAGGCGGGGCCGGGGAGCGGCATCTGGTACGATCTGGCTCCGCACCTGCTCGATCAGGCGGTGAATCTCTTTGGCCTGCCCGTGAGCATGACCGTCGATCTGGCGCAGCTCCGGCCCGGGGCGCAGACCACAGATTACTTTCATGCCATTCTTAGCTACCCGCAGCGCCGTGTCATTCTTCACGCCACTATGCTGGCGGCGGCGGAGTCTGCACGCTATATCGTTCATGGCACGCGGGGAAGCTACGTTAAATTTGGTCTGGATCCGCAGGAAGAACGCCTCAAAAACGGCGAGCGGTTACCGCAGGAGGACTGGGGCTACGATATGCGCGATGGGGTGCTGAGCCGCGTGGAAGGGGAAGCGCTGGTGGAAGAGACCCTGCTGACGCTGCCCGGTAACTATCCGGCATATTACGCGGCCGTACGCGATGCGTTAAACGGCAACGGCGAGAATCCGGTGCCGGCGAGCCAGGCGATACAAATTATGGAGCTTATCGAGCTGGGAATGGAATCTGCCAAACATCGCGCAACGCTCTGTCTGGCTTAATGTTTTGTTGGCCGGGCACGCGTCAGCGCTGCCCGGCAGAGGGCTTACGCGTGCGCCACTTTATCGCGCAGCGCCTGCTTCTCTTCCTGCGTCAGGAAGGCCATTTCCAGTCCGTTAATCTGGGCCTGACGGATCTGGTCGCGGCTGAGGCCAGCCTGTGGGGCGGCGACCGAGTATTCGTGAATGATATCGACACCCTGTACCGCCGGGTCATCGGTGTTCAGCGAGGCCAGTACGCCGTGCTCAAGGAAGGTTTTCAGCGGATGGTGCGCCAGCGTCGCCACGGTGCTGGTCTGGATGTTGGACGTCAGACAGGATTCAATCCCGATGCGCTGCTCAGCAAGGAAATCCATCAGAGCACGGTCTTCAACGGCTTTCACACCATGACCAATACGCTCTGCGCCCAACTCGCGAATAGCCTGCCAGATACTTTCCGGGCCCGCTGCTTCACCCGCGTGAACCGTAATGTGCCAGCCCGCATCGCGCGCACGGTTAAAGTGGGAGAGGAACAGGCTGCCGGGGAAGCCCAGCTCATCACCGGCCAGATCGATGGCGGTGATCTGGTCACGATGCGCCAGCAACGCGTCCAGTTCCTGCAGACAGGCGGCTTCCCCAAAGGTACGGCTCATGATGCCAATCAGACGAGCCTGGACATCAAAGGCTTTACAGCCTTCCTGGACGCCAGCAATAACGGCTTCAACCACACCGTCAACGGGCAGGCCGTGGGTCATGGCCATATAGCCCGGCGAAAAGCGCAGTTCGACATAGTGCAGGCCGTTGCGGGCGGCGTCTTCAATGTTTTCAAATGCCACACGGCGACAGGCGTCCAGCGAGGCCAGCATTTTCACCCCCCAGTCCAGTTTGCTCAGGAAGCTCACCAGGTCAGGTTCGTTTGAGGTGACCTGCACGTGCGGGATCAACGCGTCCAGCGTGTGAGCGGGAAGGGTTAAATTGTACTGGCGGCCAAGATCGAGGATGGTTTGGGCACGAATGTTACCGTCAAGGTGACGATGAATATCAGTTAATGGCAGGCGTGTATCAATCATGGTCGCACTCTTTTTCTGGTTAAAGTGCGACACATTATAAAAACAAAACGGGGTAAAAAGCTATTTGCGCAAGGGAAAATTCCGTTGCGCAAACGAATTACCGCAGAGATCGGATGCCGTTGATCAGCCGCTGAACGCCTTGCTCCAGCTTGCTGCGTGAACACCCTGCATTGAGGCGCACGAATCCTTTACCCTCTTCGCCATAGGTATATCCCGGCATGATGGCGACTTTTTGCTGCTCGATCAGCACCTTTTGCAGTGCATGTTCATCAATAGCCAGTGGACGCAAGTCGATCCAGGCGAGATAGGTTGCGTCGGGCGGCTGCCAGCCTAAATTCGGAAATGCGCGGTGCAATTCCTGCGCGACATAGTGCAGGTTTTGCTCAAGATAGCTGCGCAACGCGTCAAGCCAGGGTTCACCCTGCTGGTACGCTGCAATGTGCGCGGTCAGGGCCAGCACCGAAGGGGAAGAGAGTCCATCCCGGCCTTTTAGCGCGCTGAGATAAGCCTCCCGGCTGAAATCGTCACCTATCAGGCCGTAAGCGCCGGTCAGTGCCGGAATGTTGAAGCTTTTCGAGCCTGAGGTCAGCAATGCCCATTTTCCGCGAGCGACCTCGTTCCACGGCGTATGACGATTTTCGTCCCAGACCATATCCATGTGGATTTCATCGCTAATCACCGCCACGTCATAGCGCGCGCAGAGATCCGCCATGTGGGCCAGCTCGTCGCGCGTCCACACCTTACCGGTCGGGTTCTGCGGGCTGCACAGCAGCAGTATTTTGTTTTGCGGCTGGGACAGCGCCGCTTCCAGCGCAGCCATATCGCCCTGCCAGCCCTCTGGCGTTTTTTGCATGGCGACAGGCACAACGCGGCGCTGGTTACCTTCAATTGCTTTATAAAACGCATCGTAGGCGGGGGTATGTACAACCACGCCGTCTCCGGCGTGAGACCAGATACGAATCAGCTCCGACACCATGTAAATGACCGACGGGCCATACACAAGGGTATCGGTGTCGATCTGGCTGTTAAAACGCTGCCGGAACCAGTGAGCCACGGCGGCCAGAAATTCATCATTCTTCCAGCGGCTGTAGCCAAACACGCCATGGTTGATGCGCTGATGCAGTGCGTCGGTAATGCAGGGCGCCGTGGCGAAATCCATATCCGAGATGGTGAACGGCAGCAGGTCCGCGGCCCCGAAACGGTCGGCAACATAATCCCACTGAGTACACCAGGTGCCGTGGCGATCCACGACGGTAGAAAAATCAAACATAACGTCGATCCTTAAAGTAAAACCCCCTCACGCAGAGGGGGTTGGCATTACGCTTCGACTGTCCGCATAAGGGTAGCCAGTTCGTCTTTCACGGACTGGACCTGCGGGCCGATAACCACCTGCAAATTGTGCTGATTTAACTGTACCACGCCAATCGCCCGGTTGGCTTTCAATGCGTTAGTGTCGACTTTAGACATATCCGCCACCGACAAACGCAGACGGGTGATGCAGTTATCCAGCGAGGTGACGTTATCCGCACCGCCCAGCGCCGCCAGAATGGCAGGGGTGTTATAGCCGGATTTGCCCACGGTGCCCGCGACCGCCTGTTCAACGCTGGTGGCGTTATCCGTATCACGGCCCGGCGTTTTCAGGTTAAAGCGGGTGATGGCGAAGCGGAAGATACCGTAGTACACCACGAACCAGATGGCTGCCACCACCGGCACCAGATACCACTTGGTGGACAGACCGTGCAGAATACCGAACACCACGAAATCAATAACGTTGCCGTCGGTGTTACCAATGGTCACGCCCAGCACGGCCATCACGGTGAAGCCAAGACCCGTCAGCACGGCGTGAATGAGATACAGCACCGGCGCGACGAACAGGAACAGGAATTCGAGTGGCTCGGTGGTACCGCCAACAACGCAGGCGATCACGCCGGAGATCAGCAGGCCTTTAATTTTATGACGATTTTCCGGGCGTGCGCAGTGGTACATTGCCAGCGCAGCACCAGGCAGGCCGCCCAGGAAGGCAGGCATTTTACCCTGTGACAGGAAGCGCGTGGCGCTCTCAGAAAAACCGTGCGTCGTCGGGCAGCTCAGCTGCGCCTGGAAGATGGTCAGCGCGCCGCTAACGTCATGTCCGCACACGTCCATGGTGCCGCCCGCTTCGGTAAAGCGAATCAGAGCCACCAGGATGTGCTGCAGGCCAAACGGCAGCAGCAGGCGCTCACCGGTACCGAAGATCATCGGTCCAAAATCACCCGCGCCGTTAATGATGCGGCCAATGCCGGTGATACCCATCGCGAAGACCGGCCAAATCAGCGGAATAATCAGGCCAAACAGACCCATGACGACGAGGGTGATAATCGGAACAAAGCGCGTACCGCCGAAGAACGCCAGGGCATCAGGCAGACGGATATTGTGGAAGCGTTCATGCAGCATCCAGATGATCACGCCCGCAATGACCGCACCGAGGATCCCGGTATCGATGGACTGAATGCCGATCACGCTCTGAATGTTGTTCGCTTTCAATACCGCAGCGTCGGTGGTAGGCAGAATGCCTTTCGCGGTCAGCCAGAAGTTAACCGCAAGGTTCATCACTGCATAGGCGACAAAGCCTGCGAATGCCGCAACGCCTTTATTTTCACGCGCCAGGCCGAGAGGGATGGCAATACAGAACATCACCGGCAGGAAGCTGAACGCGAAGGAGCCGACCTTGCTCATCCAGATGAAGATCGCCTGCAGCACAGGATTGCCAAGGAAGGGGATCAGCGTGATCACATCGTGACTGCTGAGCGAGCTGCCGATCCCGAGCATAATCCCGCAGAAAGAGAGAAGTGCCACGGGCAGCATAAAGGTTTTACCCAGTTGCTGGAAAAATTCCCACAGCGATATTTTTTGTGCTGCTTTCGCCGTCATAAAACGACTCCTTAATGATAAAATAAATGACTTGCTTCAATGCTGCGAGAAGATAAAACGTTTTATCAAATTTTTGTGCGCGCTAAATCACATTCTCAGGCTTTAGCTGGTAGTATAAAGAGAATGTATTGATAAAACGTTTTACCGATCTCATTTCAGGGAGTTTCGCCAACCCATGGCTGTAGCGAAAAAAGTCACCATCAACGATGTCGCGCTCGCGGCGGGCGTTTCCGTGAGTACCGTTTCACTGGTGCTGAGCGGGAAAGGTCGCATCTCGTCTGCGACGGGTCAGCGCGTCAACGAGGCCGTTGAGCAGCTCGGGTTTGTGCGTAACCGCCAGGCCTCGGCGCTGCGCGGAGGGCAAAGTGGGGTGATTGGTTTGATCGTGCGTGACCTGACCTCGCCGTTTTACGCCGAGTTGACCGCCGGGCTAACCGAAGCGCTTGAGGCGCAGGGGCGGATGGTCTTGTTGCTTCACGGCGGGCGCGAGCCAGAACAGCTGCTCTCCAGGCTCGACATGCTGCTGACCCAGGGCGTTGATGGGGTTATCGTCGCGGGCGCATCGGGCGTGGGCAGTGAATTGTGCGAGCGCGCCGCCGAAAAAGGCGTTCCGCTGGTGATTGCCTCGCGCGCAAGTTATCTCGATGAGGCGGATACGCTGCGCCCGGACAACATGCAGGCGGCACAAATGCTGACCGAACATCTTATCCGCCGTGGACACCAGCGTATCGCGTGGCTGGGCGGTAAAAGTTCGTCCCTGACGCGTGCCGAGCGGGTCGGCGGCTACTGCGCTACGCTCATCAAATACGGATTGCCGTTCCACAGCGAGTGGGTCGTGGAGTGCGAATCCAGCCAAAAGCGCGCGGCGGAAGCGATGGGGACGCTGCTGCGCAGTAACCCAACCATTAGCGCCGTGATTTGCTATAACGATGTGATTGCGATGGGTGCCTGGTTCGGCCTGATCCGCGCCGGTCGCCAGAGCGGTGAGGGCGGCGTTGAAACGTTCTTTGGGCATCAGGTGGCGCTGGGGGCCTTTGCGGATGTCGGGGAGAACGCACTCGACGATCTGCCGATTGTCTGGGCCACGACTCCTGCGCGTGAGATGGGGTATACCCTAGCGGACAGGATCATGCAGCGCATCGAAAATACCGATGTCCAGGCCGGACACCAGATTGTGGCGGCGCGGCTGGTGACGGCGAAGTAGTTGCGCTTGCACGGCCCGGATCTACAGGCCGGTTGAGGCGCAGGTGTCATCCGGCAAGAAAAAACCCCTCATGCGAGGGGTTTTAACATTTACTGCTGCGGTACCGCCGGAGCGGGCGCTGGCGTAGCCGGTTCAGGCATACCCAGCGTCGGCATACCAAACATACCCACAAAGTCCTCCAGCGGCATTTTGTTGCCGTTGAGGGTGACCTGGCCGTTCGCGTACTGCAGGCTGGTGGAAATGGTATTGTCCTCCACCTTCGTGATACGGAACATCTGGCCCATTGCCGCCAGGCCTTTCACCTGCTGGTTAGCCAGTTTGCCCGCATCGTCCTCGCCGTAGCCTTCGAGCTTCGCAATTTGCGTCATAAACTCGGTAGCCATATCCATCGGGATTGTCAGCTTGCTGTCGAGTGACTTCACGCTGCGATCCACTTCCTGCGCCAGCGTCTGTACTTCACCCGTCGCGGTGGCCGGATCTTTCAGGAACAGCGACAGATTGAAGTTGGTCTCGCCTTTGCCATTTTTCCAGCTCAGTGGCGCAACGGTGATTACCGGTTCGCCTTTCAGCAGGATCGGCAGGTTATTAAACAGCACCGCCATCGCCTGCTGCTGGTAAGCCTGCGGATTCTGTTGCAGCGCAGCATCGCTCAGCAGGGCCTGACTCTCTTTGCTGTATTTCTGGCTAAATTCGTGCCACGCCTGACCGTCAATATTGCCGATTTTCAGCGACAGTTTTCCGGTACCCAGGTCCTGATTCTGCACTTTCAGGCTTTTCAGGCTGTAGTCCAGCTGCGTATTGATGCTTTTGCCGTCTTTAGACACATCGGATTTGCCGTCCAGATCCATGCCTTCCAGCACGGCCATCTCTTTGCCTTCAACCGCAATGGCGATTTTAACAAGGCTCAGTTTCTGGTCGCCAATACGCTCATCAAAATCGGTCATCCGGCTGTTGCCGCTGGCTTTCAGGTTATTGAAAGTAAGCTGGACCTTCTGGTTGTATTCATTGACGGAATTCACCAGGCCGCTTTCTGCATCCCCGGTCAGGGAGACATTCTTACCGTCACGATCGGCATCAAGCTGGAAATTACCGCCGCTAAAGGCAACTTTATCGGTGCCTTTTTCATAGTTCAGCGCTTTCAGGTCGATATCGGAGCGGGTGTCTCCGGCATAGCTGATGCGGGTATTGATCTCAAACGGAGAGGTGTTTTTCGCCATATCAAACAGCGGTTTCGTCACCTCATTATTAACCAGTACGGTTCGTGCTGATGCCATGGATGGGATCAAATTAAACGTCTTCAACTGCGCCAGCGGGAAGGGACCGTGGCTGACCACTTCGTCCAGCACGACGCTTTGACCCGGTTTCAGCCAGGCGTTCTGGTTACCGGCAACCGGCTTCACGACCACCTGCATATGGCTGGTAAAGACGCCACGCTTATAGTCCTGATAGCTCAGCTCCAGGCCTGCCTCAGGCGCGCTGCGCTTAATCTCGCTGTTTGCCTGGGCCATCATCTCTGCCAGACGGCTTTCCAGTTGTTTCCCGGTATACCAGGAAGCTCCCGTCCAGATCACGCCTAAAGCTACAATCACTCCTACCGCTACGACCGATTTTTTCATTGCGATTATCCCTAAAATGAAACCAGGCGGTGAAAACCGCCTGGTGATACAACGCCTGTTACTAGCTTAGCAAGAGTTGTTAAAAAATTCAGTAAGTCCCTAAAGCTTATTGAAAACGCGCGCCAGACGGCCCTTACCGCTAATGCTTACCGGAGACTCGTTTGCCGCCACGAAGGCCGACTCGCCGGGTTTCAGCGCCAGACGCTGCTCGCCTTTATGCAGCGTCGCTTCGCCTTCCACACAGAACAGGATCGCCGCGCTCTCTTGCGCAATGGCGGTTTCGTCTGCGCTAAGATCGTGCAGGGAGAACGCAAAATCGTCTACCGGGATTGGGAAGTCCAGCTCTGCGCCATTCTTCACCGGCTGGGTCAGCAGCTCGGCGGCGGGTTTCGCCACAAATTTAACGTTGGCAACCAGTTCCGGGATGTCGATGTATTTTGGCGTCAGGCCGGCGCGCAGCACGTTATCCGAGTTCGCCATGACCTCAAGCGCCACACCCTGCAGGTAGGCGTGTGGGGTTTCGGCAAACAGGAACATCGCTTCGCCCGGATTGAGCTTCACCACGTTCAGCAGCAGCGGAGAGAACAGGCCGCTGTCGTCCGGGTAGAACTCAGAAATAACGCGGATAGCATCCCACGGCTCGCCCTGCTGGTCGTTCAGCGCGGCTTTGAGGATCGCCAGCGCGTGCGATTTCTCCTCACCCTGCATGTTGAGCAGGCTGGCAAACAGCTGGCTCAGGCCTTCCGCATTCGGGTTTTCAAGGAAATGCGCAATGGCGTTATTGGCACCCGCGACAGGTTGCAGCAGAGAGATAATCTCTGAAAACTCGCGGAAGGCATTCATCGCCAGGAAAGGGGTAAGGGCGAAAACCAGCTCCGGCTTGTGATTAGGATCTTTGTAATTACGCTCGGCGGCGTCCAGCGGAATACCTGCCGCGTTCTCTTTCGCAAAACCGATTTCGGATGCTTTCTTGTTCGGGTGAACCTGAATGGAAAGCGGCTGGTCGGCGCACAGTACCTTAAACAGGAACGGCAGTTCGCCAAAACGGCTGGCAACTTTATCGCCAAGGAGGGCCGTTTTATCGGCGTCGATGGCGTCACGCAGGCTGCGTACCTGACCGCTGGCGTCCTCAATTTTTGAGCTGCTCTTCGGGTGCGCGCCCATCCACAGCTCTGCCATCGGCAGTTGGTCTGGATTCGCGATACCGTAGAGATCCGTTAACGCAGTTTTACTTCCCCAGGCGTAGTTTTGCACTGAGTTGATGAGTTTTTGCATTATCAAGCCCTGATTCAAATGTGGAATTAACTGCGGGTATTAAAGCAATAAACCGCCCCGAAGTAACCTGCGGATGTAAAAAGTCGTACTAGTCTCAGTTTTTGTTAAAAAATTGTGTAGGATAAGCTAACTCGCTTTTAAGCCGGGCAGCGGAACATCTGCCCTACATAATCAGACCCAAGCAGTAAGTGAGAGAACAATGTCGAACAAACCCTTCCAGTATCAGGATCCTTTCCCGCTCAGCAAGGATCAAACCGAGTATTACCTGCTCACCCGCGATTACGTTTCCGTCTCAGAGTTTGAAGGCCAGGCGATCCTCAAAGTGGATCCGCAGGCGCTGACCTTGCTGGCGCAGCAGGCGTTTCACGATGCCTCTTTTATGCTTCGCCCCGCGCATCAGCAGCAGGTTGCCGATATCCTGAGCGACCCGGAGGCCAGCGAAAACGATAAATACGTTGCGCTGCAGTTCCTGCGAAACTCCGATATTGCGGCCAAAGGCATTCTGCCTACCTGTCAGGATACCGGCACTGCCATTATCACCGGTAAGAAAGGCCAGCGCGTCTGGACCGGCGGCGGCGACGAAGCCGCGCTGGCGCGTGGTGTGTATAACACCTATACCGAAGACAACCTGCGCTACTCGCAAAACGCCGCGCTTGATATGTATAAAGAGGTCAACACCGGCACCAACCTGCCAGCACAGATTGACCTCTACAGCGTTGACGGTGACGAGTATAAATTCCTCTGCATCGCCAAAGGCGGCGGTTCAGCCAACAAAACCTACCTCTACCAGGAGACCAAAGCGCTGCTTACCCCAGGCAAGCTGAAAAACTATCTGGTCGAGAAAATGCGTACCCTCGGCACGGCGGCCTGCCCGCCGTACCACATCGCTTTTGTAATTGGCGGGACGTCAGCCGAGAGCACGCTCAAAACCGTTAAGCTGGCGTCGACGAAATACTACGACGGCCTGCCGACCGAAGGGAACGAGCATGGTCAGGCGTTCCGCGATGTGCAGCTCGAACAGGAACTGCTGACGGAAGCGCAGAATCTGGGGCTGGGCGCGCAGTTTGGCGGGAAATACTTTGCCCACGATATTCGCGTGATTCGTCTGCCGCGCCACGGCGCATCCTGCCCGGTGGGCATGGGCGTCTCCTGCTCGGCGGATCGTAACATCAAAGCGAAGATCAACCGCGACGGCATCTGGATCGAAAAACTGGAGAATAACCCGGGTAAATATATCCCTGAATCGCTGCGTAAGGCGGGCGAGGGGGAAGCGGTTCACGTGGACCTGAACCGTCCGATGAGCGAGATTCTGGCGCAACTGTCTCAGTATCCGGTCTCCACGCGCCTCTCCCTGAACGGAACGATCATCGTTGGACGTGACATCGCCCATGCGAAGCTCAAAGAGCGTCTGGATAACGGCGAAGGGCTGCCGCAGTACATTAAAGACCACCCAATCTACTACGCCGGTCCGGCGAAAACGCCAGAAGGCTATGCGTCCGGCTCGTTAGGCCCAACCACGGCGGGCCGTATGGACTCGTATGTCGATCAGCTGCAGGCCAACGGCGGGAGCATGATCATGCTCGCTAAAGGCAACCGCAGCCAGCAGGTGACCGATGCCTGCCACAAGCACGGTGGCTTCTACCTCGGGAGCATCGGCGGCCCGGCAGCCGTGCTGGCGCAGGGCAGCATTAAGAGCCTGGAGTGTGTGGAGTACCCGGAACTGGGTATGGAAGCGATCTGGAAAATTGAAGTGGAAGATTTCCCGGCGTTCATCCTGGTGGATGATAAGGGCAATGACTTCTTCAAACAGATCCAGTCTTCCCAGTGTTCGGCGTGTGTGAAGTAGTCTGACTACATTACCCGGCCTACATTCTCGTGGGTCGGGTAAGGCGAAGCCGCCACCCGACATCAAAAAGAGCGCACAAAGCGCCATAACGTTTCTCAGAAGTCATCAATACTTATCAATACTTATCTCTTAAGCATGTGAGCAATCCCATCTTGATAATCAAGGAGAAAGTAATGACAACGCATCGCCGCGAGAAAGATTCGATGGGCGCAATCGACGTCCCGGCTGACAAGCTATGGGGCGCGCAGACCCAGCGTTCGCTTGAGCATTTCCGCATTTCAACCGAGAAAATGCCCGTCTCGCTGATCCAGGCGCTGGCGCTGACCAAGCGTGCAGCAGCCAAAGTTAATCAGGATTTAGGCCTGCTGGAGGCCGGGAAAGCCCGTGCCATCATTGACGCCGCAGACGAAGTGCTGAAGGGGCAACATCCCGACGAATTCCCGCTTGCCATCTGGCAGAGCGGTTCAGGCACCCAGAGCAACATGAACATGAACGAAGTGCTGGCGAACCGGGCAAGCGAGCTGCTGGGTGGCGTTCGCGGGATGGAGCGCAAGGTTCACCCGAACGACGACGTCAATAAAAGCCAGAGTTCTAACGATGTCTTCCCGACGGCGATGCACGTGGCCGCGGTGATCGCCCTTCGCGAGCAGCTGATCCCGCAGCTGAATGTGCTCAAAACCACTCTCCACGAAAAAGCGCAGGCGTTCCGCGATATCGTCAAAATTGGACGTACGCACCTGCAGGATGCCACGCCGTTGACCCTTGGCCAGGAGATCTCGGGCTGGGTGGCGATGCTTGAGCACAATCTCAAGCACATCGAACACAGCCTGCCGCATCTGTCGGAGCTGGCATTAGGCGGCACGGCGGTAGGCACAGGACTGAATACCCATCCGGAGTATGCGGTACGCGTGGCAGAGGAGCTGGCGGCCATCACCGGGCAGGCGTTCGTCACCGCGCCGAATAAGTTCGAAGCGCTGGCGACCTGCGATGCACTGGTTCATACCCATGGCGCACTAAAAGGGTTGGCGGCATCGCTGATGAAAATTGCCAACGACGTGCGCTGGCTGGCATCAGGCCCACGCTGCGGTATCGGTGAGATCGCTATTCCGGAAAACGAACCGGGCAGCTCGATCATGCCGGGCAAGGTGAACCCAACCCAGTGTGAAGCCATGACCATGCTCTGCTGTCAGGTGATGGGCAACGACGTGGCCGTCAACATGGGCGGCGCATCCGGCAACTTCGAGCTGAACGTCTATCGCCCGATGGTGATTCACAATCTGCTGCAGTCTGTACGTTTGCTGGCGGACGGCATGGAGAGCTTCAATGAGCACTGCGCGGTGGGTATCGAGCCGAATCGCGAGCGCATCGGCCAGCTGCTCAATGAGTCGTTAATGCTGGTTACGGCGCTCAACACCCATATCGGCTATGACAAAGCGGCTGAAATCGCCAAAAAAGCCCACAAAGAGGGGCTGACCCTGAAAGCCGCGGCGCTGGCGCTGGGTTACCTGACGGACGCCGAGTTCGACAGCTGGGTCCGCCCGGAAGAGATGGTCGGCAGTATGAAGTAATCACGTCGCCACATACAGGTGCAGCCGTGGAATGATCAGCTGCAGCGGCTGCGCCTGCGGTTTATAGCGATGCTGAATGTTGTCGGCATCGTAGTTCAACAGTTCGCCAATGTCCGGCACCACCGCCCCCTGCTCACTGTCGTAAAGCGCGATAAGCGGCGTTGGGCAGGCGTACTGCACCTGCTTTTGTTGTCCCGAATACCAGACGCGGGCGATAGGTTGTACCTTCACCGGGCGCTTTATTTTAAGACGCGTATCTGCCGGTAACGAGGCGATGCTGTGATACTCCTGCTCCAGGCGTTCTATCCACTGCTCGCGCGACCAGGGGGCGACCGTGCGCGGGGCTTTCAGGCTCTTCTCCAGCATGTCCAGCACCTCGTTACGGGTGAAGTTTTTAATGATGTGCTTGTTGGCCCAGCCAAAGCGGAGCGTGGCGGGGTGGCGCAGCGCCGTGAGCGTGCGGTACGCATTCAGGGTAATTAACCCCGGTAGCTGGCGGTGAACCCATTCGAAGCGGGCGGCGGGTGCCAGCCCGGACTCCACGGTCACGATTTTCTCAAAGGCGTTTTTCAGGGCATTGATGCGCTGAATGTGCGCCTCCAGCGCTTCACGCGTAGTGGTATCCGTTTGCAGACAGATCACGCCCGGCAGGCGCACGGCCGCCTTGCTGCTACGCTGCTCGGATTGTTGCTGGATAAACAGGCGGCGATAGTGCTGAAGCGCGAGCGTCAGCGCACTTTTGCCGACGTGCTGCGTCACCTCAATGGTTTGCAGCGGGTCGTGTTCCGCCCCTTTTGCCACATCGGGAAGCGAAAACACGCGCGCCGCCAGCAGGCGACACGCCTGTAAATGTTCCGTCAACGTCAGCAGTTCATGCTCAATACTCCGGAACGTGGCGTTGAGCCGTTCGATGAGATCGTAAGTCGCCATAATCACTCTCATTAGTTACAACATACTTATGGTATAGCACAGCACGCCCGGTCAGGCCAGCGTGCGGTTTAGGTCAGGCAGGGACGGGAAGGGGGATAGTGTGGTACACCGGCCAGCTAAAGCAGAAGCGCGCGCCGCCGAGGGGGCTGTCATCGCAACGCACCGTGCCGCCCATCGCCTGCGCAATTGAGTGAACAATCGCCAGCCCCAGACCGCAGCCGCCCGTGGCGCGATCGCGACTCGGATCGAGGCGTACAAAAGGTTCAAAGACGTTTTCGCGCTCATCGGGGGCAATGCCAGGCCCATCGTCCTCAACCGTCAGGCTCGCCTGGTTGCCCTGCAGATCTAAACTGATTTGCAGAGTGTGCTCGCTGTAGCGCAGCGCGTTGTTCATCAGGTTATCCAGCACGCGCTCCATCAAGCGCATGTCCAGCGCACCATAATCGCCTGGCGTGACGGCGGTTAACAGTGTGCGCTGGGGATTCACGCTCTGCACATCATCAATATGCGTTTGCAGCCAGACGGGCAGGTCCGGCGTAGTGAGGTGCAGTTCGTTTTGCGGACGGTCGAGCCGGGCATAGGTGAGCAGTTCCTCTATCAGCGCTTCAAGCTGACCGATGTCGCGGTTAAGCGCCAGGGACTCCGCCTCGGTGAGGTTTTCGCTCATCTCCAGCCGGTAACGCAGGCGGACCAGCGGCGTGCGTAACTCGTGAGCAATGCCGTCGATAAGCTGCTTTTTACTCGCAATCAGCGCGTTAATGTTATCGGCCATCTGGTTAAAGGCGATCCCGAGGCGATCGAAGCTGGAGCCGCTGTCGAAGTGAATGCGCTCGGTAAAATGCCCCTCGCCAAAACGCTGCGCGGCGGTTTCAAGCTTTAGCATGTCCTGCCAGTGCGGACGCATCCAGATAAAGACCGGGAAGGCCAGCGAGATGGCAATGAACGCCAGCAGCGCCATGTCCAGCAGCCGCATCTGGTGCAAAAAATAGAGATAGGGAACCGGGCCAACGGCCAGTACGTAATGGCTGCGCGGAATGCGCTGAATGAAGGTGTACTTTTCATCAAGCGCCACGATATCGCCATCCCGCAGGCGCTGGAGGGCTGGCGCGTCTAAATCAAAATTCTTCAGCGGCTCAATGCGTAAATCAAACGACAAATTGAGATCCAGTTCTTTCAGGGTTTTTGCCCAGTCGTGAGGGGGAATTTCACGCAGTTCGCTTCGCATCAGGTAAAGCGAACTTTTCATTAAATCGTCCAGCGACTGTCGGCCAGCGCGTTCAGCGGTGAACTTATACACCAGACCGACCAGCATGGTCATGACCAGGAAGCAGACAAACAGCAGCAGATAAAACTGCACAAAAAGCTTTTTCATTAATGGCACACCACCGAGAAGACCCAGATCCAGCAACCTGTGTGCTGCTATGAAAGCAGGCTTTACGCCTGCTGACAACATTTCTGGTCTCACTGTACCAGAAGACTACGCCTCTCTTGCACTGTGCGCCTGCAACCGGACAGGACGATTAATGTTTGTTGCGGTTCGTGCTCATAATTAATGGATTCGTCGCAAATCCGTGTGGACATTTTCGTGCGTTGCAATGCATCGCATAGGAGCATATTTCTTCGTGCTGATTTTTATTGAACGGGCAGGCCATCTTGTTTTTGATTTCATTCCACAGCATTTCGTTATAAGGAGACACGTTGTATAAGGAGATAGGGCTATAAATTCCATTGATAAACACACCCTTTTTTGTTGGGTATATTCTGTCCCCAGGGTACAAATACACATCGCTTTCGTACCAGATGATCAGCTTCAGAAACTTAAGTCCCAAAATGCTCGAATAAACAATTCCCGTATTCGGACAAATGATTGAGCTGATTACTCTCCATGACATCGCTGTACCTCTACTATTAAAAAATTTTGAGCTTATAAGGTTTAGCATGCGATTCAGATTTCGGCAATTATCTAAGTTGTTGAAAATGATCACTATTTTTTAATTTTTGGACGGTTATCCTTTGTTTTCATAGGGATAACATTAAAGCCAGGTTTATGTGCTTACAAAAATTTAACGATTTTACGAATTGAATGCCTGAATTTTGATCGATAAAGTTGAAAAGTAAATGCAAAATATATTCTATGTGAAAACATCAATTGATTAGATATTCTTTCGCTTGCGTTACAGAGCATGCGGATAATAGACAGGTATTGTTACTTCTGTTGCGGTTTTGTCGAGGTAATATAGGTTGGTTTTAGGACTAATCTTACCGTGAAGTGATGGTTTCGCGCGGAAATATTTTCGCTTGCCACACATGAAAACGGTTTTGCTTGAACATTCTGGCCTGTACGAGCCAGGCTGAATAAGAGGTGAAAACCGGCAATGCGCATTCAAAATGCGTAGATTCTGAATGCGCTGAAATAAACAGGATCAGGTTTCCCAGGCATGCGGGGCAAAAAGATAGCCTTTATTGCGCACGGTTTTAATGCGGTAAGGTTCAGTGGCGTTATCCAGCAATTTCTTACGCAGGCGTGAAATGGCCACGTCCACGCTGCGGTCCATTCCGTCGTAACTGACGCCGCGCAGGTTTTTGAGCAACGCATCGCGGTCCATGATCTGTCCGGCGTGCGTCGCGAGCTCCCAGAGCAGGTCAAAATCTGCGGTTGAGAGGGCGATTGGCTCTCCGGAAAGCAGTACCTGACGATTGACGGGGTCGATAGAGAGCGTACCGAATCGCATCGTCTTATGCGGCGTCAAGGATGATGCAGCCACTTCGCGTTCTTGGCTGGCTCGCTGGCGAAGATGAAGGCGCAGGCGCGCGAGCAGCACGGCTGGCGGCGTCGTTTTGAGGATATAGTCATTAGCCCCCATCTCCAGCGACAAAATGTGGTTCATGTCACTGTCGAGCGAGGTCAGCAAGACGATAGGGCCGTCCCATTGCGCACGCAGATCCCGGCACAGCGTCATGCCGTCCTTGCCGGGGAGCATGATGTCCAGCAGCACTAAATCGGGGTTTTCTCGCAAGATCACCTCTTCGGCGCGGTCGCCGCGAGGCTCAACAATGACGTCCATATCATGTTTACCCAGGTAAGCGGCAATCAGTTGCCCGACTTCGGGTTCATCCTCTACATAAACAATCTTATTCATACTGCGTCTGTTATCGCGAAAAAAGCCAACATACACCGCACAACCTTAACCTTCCATATACTCTTTCACTATTAACGCCAGTTTCGTTATCCTGCCTGACATTGTTACTTGAATGTTATAGGAAAAAGTATGGGGCTGGTGATGAAGGCTGCGCTGGGCGCGCTGGTGGTGTTACTGATTGGCGTGCTGGCAAAAACGAAGAATTACTATATTGCCGGGTTAATTCCCCTGTTTCCGACCTTTGCGCTGATCGCGCACTATATCGTCGCCACCGAGCGGGGCAATGACGCGCTGCGCAGTACAATTGTTTTCGGGATGTGGTCGATTATCCCTTATTTCCTCTACCTGCTGTCGCTGTGGTATTTCACCGGCTTTCTTCGTCTCCCTCTGGCGCTGAGCGGGGCAGTGGTATGCTGGGCGCTCAGCGCCTGGGTGCTGATCTTCTTCTGGAGCCGCTTCCACTAGCGTAGCGGGCGTCCACCGTCCACGGCGAATGTTCTGCCAGTGACGTAGCAGCTGGTGAGCAGATAATCGATAAGGTCGATGATCTCTTTTTCACCCGGCGCAATTTTCATCAGCGACTTGTTTAGCGCCTGCTGGCGGTACTCAGCGTCGTCACCCTCATTGAATAAAATCATCGACGGGGCGATGGCGTTAACTTTGACTTCGGGGGCCAGCTTGCGGGCAAACGAACGCGTCATGTTATCCAGCGCCGCTTTGCTTGCCGCATAGGCTATGTGCTTGTCACTACCACGCTCTACGACGTAATCGGTGAAGTGGATAATGTCACCCGCGGCATGCCCGTGGCCGCGCAGTAAATCCTGTAACGCGTGGTTAAGCAGATACGGGGCGTTGACGTGGATTTGCATCATGCAGGAGAGCGTGTCGCTGAGCGATGTACCGGGCTTTTCAGCAAGCCACGCGCTGGCGTTATGAATGATGGCGCGCAGACCCTGAGTGGTTGATTTCACCGTCTGAGCAAAGGCCAGTATTCCCTCATCCGTTGAGAAATCTGCCTGGATGCAAATTGCCCCGGATTTTCTCAGCTCCTCAATCGCGGGATATTCGTTGCGGTAGCTCACGATCACCGGCTGGCGGAGGTTCAGGAAATGATGGGCGAGGGCGAGGCCGATGCGACGGCCTGCGCCGGTAATCAGTATTGGGCGATGCGGTGTTTGTCCCATCGTGTTTTCCTTTACAGTTCAACAACGGGACAAACAGCGTTATCCCATTAACATCCACGTTGCCGGTACGGCAGCCATTAACAGCAGCCCGATCAGCACCATCTCGCGGCGTTTGAGCGCATTATCAAGCTGATGGGTACGACGCGCGTAGATAAACACCAGCAGACCCGGCGCATACAGCACCACCGACAGCAGCAGGTGCATAGGACCGGAAGCATACAACAGCCACAGGCCGTAGAGACAGGCTCCGACACCTACCGCATAGTGAGCCGGACGGCTGGCAATTTTCAACAAATACGCACCCACTAAGAAATAGGGTACCAGAATCATTTCAGAGGCGATGGTCAGCAGGGTGTTATAGTCTGAACCTGTGAGCCAGATCAGCACCAGACAGACCTGCACGCTGATGTTTGTCAGCCAAAGCGATGCCGATGGCGCATTGTTCTTATTCTGGCGGGCAAAAAGACGCGGGAACGCTTTGTGCGTTGCGGCCAGGAATGGCACTTCTGCCGCCATAATCGTCCAGCTCAAATATGCCCCGCAGACCGAGACAATCAGCCCGGCTGCGATGACCACATCACCCCATGGACCAAGCATTTTGACCATCAGGCCCGCCATCGACGGATTACGCATCCCGGCCAGTTCCGGGCGAGCAACCACGCCAAGCGACAGAAGCGTTACAAGAAGATAGACGCCCAACGCCGCCAGTACGGCCAGCAGGGTAGCACGGCCAACATCGCGCTTGTTACGCGCCCGCGCAGAGACCACCACCGCACCTTCAACACCGATAAACACCCACAGGGTAATCAGCATGGTGTTTTTCACCTGCTCCCAGACGGGTACGCCGAGCGCAACGCCGGAGAAATCGAGCGTGAAAACGTCAAGACGAAACGCGATAAACGCCAGGACAACAAACAGGCCTAGCGGCACCAGCTTCGCCAGCGTCGCGACCAGGTTGATGCTGGCCGCGGTCTGGACGCCGCGCAGTACCAGCCAGTGGACCACCCACAGCAGGACCGAGGCACCGACAATGGATTGCCAGGTGTTCCCGTCGCCGAACAGACGCAGTTCTGGAGTATCGGTAAAGAAACTGAGGGCAGAGAAGACGATCACCAGATAGGAGACGTTAGCGATGACCGCACAAAGCCAGTAACCCCATGCGGAACAGAAGCCAATCAGCTCCCCGAAGCCTTCGCGTGCATAGGTGAATATCCCACCGTCCAGGTCCGGTCGGATACGCGTCAGCAACAGCATGGCAAAGGCCAGCAATAATATCCCGACCCCGGTGATGCCCCAGCCAATCAACAGTGCCGCAGGGCCTGCGACTGCCGCCATATTCTGCGGCAAACTGAATACGCCCGCGCCCAGCATTGAGCTCAATACGAGTGCAGTTAAAGCACTCAGGCCAAGTTTCTTTTCCATTGGCTTCCTGTTATGAAAGGTCCAAATCCAGAATAATTATTTCGCTAAGGCGCATAAAAATGGTGGATCACACTAAGGCGCGGGATTTTACGGAGTGTCACGAATGCATGCAATGATGTGCGGCAGAAATTCGAAAAAAAGTAACAAAAAAGGCGGCCAGCGCCGCCTTTGCTAAACCCTTTACTTACTTGTACAGGTCGGCGCTGATGGTGACGTTGTTACCACGTTCCTGCCACTGGCGGGTGATGTGGTAATACTTGGCCCCTTTCTTCGCGGCACGCTTCGCCACCTGATAAGAGACTTCCGTCATGTTGCCGTAGTTGCCGGTGAATTTGACGCTGTCGAACGGCACCATCTGTGCAGCAGTGGCGTTGTTCAGCTCTTCAATTTTTGTTCCATCCGGCAGCGTGACAGCGTAACGTCCACCTTTAGTGGTCTGCGTTTCAAAGAAACGACCCACTTCAGCGCTTGGGGCTGCAGAGGTAGCAACGCCCGGTATTTCGACTTTCTTCGCCTCTTCTCCGCCTTTCGCCAGTGCTGCGCGACCAGCGTCAGAATCAGCAGGGATGGCATCCGGGCTTTGCAGTACGCGTTTTTTCGCATCTTGTTTATAGATGAATGCGGTGATGCGCTGGTTGCCGCCCTGGTTTGCATCGACCTGACGCACGATGTAGAACGCGTAAGCCCCTTTCGCTTTCGCCGCTTTGGTGATGACATCATTCACCTCAGGCTGGCTGCGATAGAAGCCCTGAACGGTAACGGTGTCGTAAGGCTCAAGCTCAATCGCCTGATCTTTTGGCAGTTCTACGATACCGTTAATGACGCGGTTTGTCGGCGCGTCCGCTTTCGGGGCATTTTCTTTGAACAGCGCAATGGTCACGCGCTGGTTGCCGCTGTTGCCCTGATCGGATTGATCAAGGACGTAAAACGAGGCTGCGCCTTTTTTATCGGCGGCTTTTGATGCGGCGGCAACGGCGTCGCCAATGGAGTTGTAACGACCCACAATGACCGTCTGGTCAAAAGGTTTTAACGCTGCCGCTTGCTCCGGCGTTAACTCTGTCGCGGCATTCGCAGACAGGGCGGTCGCAGAAAGAAGTGCGGACGCCAGGAGTGTGTTCTTAAGCTTCATAAAAATAATCCTTCGCCTTGCGCAAACCATGTACTGGTATTGTTGTTAATTTGAGACGGTCCCGATTATGGCATTTAAAACCCGTCGCTGTCTGCGCCATTTTTCACAGCCTGTGCTCACGGCGTGACCCAATTCGATAGCATTTAGTGATATGTTGAAAAAACAGACGTTTGACAAGCAAAACTGATGAAGCATATGACTTTTACAAGTTAATTTAATGTTAATAAGTTGTTCTCATATGGCGCTATATCATGTTTTTACCGCCTCGCTTGCGCGATTTATCGGTCTTCGCGATGAATTTAAGGTAAATATCCCTGTCAGTGACGCCGATCGCTTATTTTTGACAGATAAAATAAGAAATAGTGTTTTATGGCGGTAGATCACAGGCGCTATTTTCAGTAGGTTATAGAAAGTTTGTTACTGTTTTATTTTCCGGGGTGATTCATTTTTCGCCGCTATGTCGGTGGCGAAAATGATACAAGCCGCGGTCATTTATCGACAAACCATCATCAATAACCGATGGAAGGGAAAACTATGCGTATTGGGGTACCAAAAGAACGGTTAGCCAATGAGACCCGCGTAGCGGCAACGCCGAAGACGGTGGAGCAGCTGCTTAAACTGGGTTTTACCGTCGCGGTTGAACGCGGCGCGGGCAAGCTGGCAAGTTTCGATGACGAGGCCTTCATTCAGGCTGGCGCAGAAGTCGTAGACAGCGCGGAAGTCTGGCAATCACCAATCATTCTCAAGGTGAATGCGCCAGAAGAGAGTGAGATCGAGCTGCTTAACGCGGGCACGACGCTGGTGAGCTTCCTCTGGCCTGCGCAGAATCCGGAACTGATGGAGAAACTGGCGGCACGCGGCGTGACCGTGATGGCGATGGACTCTGTGCCGCGTATCTCACGCGCGCAGTCGCTGGATGCTTTAAGTTCGATGGCCAATATCGCCGGATACCGCGCGATCGTCGAAGCCGCTCACGAATTTGGTCGCTTCTTTACCGGTCAGATCACCGCCGCGGGCAAAGTGCCTCCGGCGAAGGTGATGGTGATTGGTGCGGGCGTGGCGGGCCTGGCGGCAATCGGGGCAGTCAACAGCCTCGGCGCTATCGTCCGTGCGTTTGATACCCGCCCGGAAGTGAAGGAACAGGTACAAAGTATGGGGGCCGAATTCCTTGAGCTGGACTTCAAGGAAGAGGCGGGCAGCGGTGACGGCTACGCGAAGGTGATGTCCGAAGCCTTTATCAAGGCGGAAATGGCGCTCTTTGCCGCGCAGGCGAAAGAGGTCGATATTATCGTCACCACCGCGCTGATCCCGGGTAAACCAGCACCGAAGCTGATCACCCGTGAAATGGTCGACAGCATGAACCCGGGCAGCGTGATCGTCGATCTGGCCGCGCAGAACGGCGGGAACTGTGAATACACCGTGCCGAATCAGGTCATCACCACGGCCAACGGCGTGAAGGTGATCGGCTATACCGATCTGCCGGGCCGTCTGCCAACGCAGTCTTCCCAGCTTTACGGCACCAACCTCGTCAACCTGCTGAAGCTGCTCTGCAAAGAGAAAGACGGCAACATCACCGTTGATTTCGACGATGTGGTGGTGCGCGGCGTCACGGTGGTACGCGACGGTGAAATCACCTGGCCTGCACCACCGATTCAGGTTTCCGCCCAGCCCCAGGCCGCCCCTAAAGCCGCGCCTGAGCCTGTAGAGCCCGCGAAACCGGCCTCGCCGTGGCGCAAATACGCGATCATGGCGCTGGTGATTATTCTGTTTGGCTGGCTGGCCGACGTTGCGCCGAAAGAGTTCCTCGGCCACTTCACCGTCTTCGCGCTCTCCTGCGTGGTGGGTTACTACGTGGTGTGGAACGTCTCCCATGCGCTGCATACGCCGCTGATGTCCGTTACCAACGCCATCTCGGGGATCATCGTGGTGGGGGCATTACTCCAGATTGGTCACGGCGGCTGGATCAGCTTCCTGAGCTTTATCGCGGTGCTGATCGCCAGTATCAATATTTTCGGTGGTTTCACCGTCACTCAGCGCATGCTGAAAATGTTTCGTAAAGGCTAAGGGGTAGCATATGTCTGGAGGATTAGTCACAGCCGCATACATTGTTGCTGCAATCCTGTTTATTTTCAGTCTGGCGGGGCTTTCCAAACACGAAACGTCTCAACAGGGAAATAACTTTGGTATCGCCGGGATGGCGATTGCGCTGATTGCCACCATCTTCGGGCCGGATACCGGCAACGTTGCGTGGATCCTGGTGGCGATGATCATCGGCGGGGCGATTGGTATTCGCCTGGCAAAACGCGTTGAAATGACCGAAATGCCAGAGCTGGTGGCGATCCTGCACAGCTTTGTCGGGCTGGCGGCGGTGCTGGTGGGCTTCAACAGCTACCTGTATCACGAACCGGGGATGGAGCCGATTCTGGTAAACATTCACCTGACCGAAGTGTTCCTTGGGATCTTCATCGGTGCGGTCACCTTTACCGGTTCAATTGTGGCCTTTGGCAAACTGCGCGGCAAAATTTCCTCAAAACCGCTGATGTTGCCTAACCGTCACAAGCTGAACCTGGCGGCGCTGGTCGTATCCTTTGTGTTGCTGCTGATCTTCGTGCAGACCGAAAGCGTGGGCGTGCAGGTTCTGGCGCTGCTGGTGATGACTATCATCGCGCTGGCGTTTGGCTGGCATCTGGTGGCCTCCATCGGTGGGGCAGATATGCCGGTCGTGGTATCGATGCTGAACTCCTATTCGGGCTGGGCAGCGGCAGCGGCGGGCTTTATGTTAAGCAACGACCTGCTGATCGTCACCGGTGCGCTGGTGGGTTCTTCCGGTGCGATCCTGTCCTACATCATGTGTAAAGCGATGAACCGCTCGTTTATCAGCGTCATCGCGGGTGGCTTTGGTACTGACGGTTCTTCTACCGGTTCTGATGAAGAAGTGGGCGAGCACCGCGAGATTTCCGCAGAAGACACCGCAGAGATGCTGAAAAACGCCCATTCGGTGATCATCACCCCGGGCTACGGCATGGCGGTTGCACAGGCACAGTACCCGGTGGCGGAAATCACCGAGAGGCTGCGCGCGCGTGGGATCAAGGTTCGCTTTGGTATTCACCCGGTCGCCGGGCGTCTGCCGGGCCACATGAACGTGCTGCTGGCGGAAGCCAAGGTGCCTTATGACATCGTGCTGGAGATGGATGAAATCAACGATGATTTCGCCGATACCGACACCGTGCTGGTAATTGGCGCTAACGACACCGTAAACCCGGCAGCGCAGGACGATCCGCGTAGTCCGATTGCCGGTATGCCGGTTCTGGAAGTGTGGAAGGCACAGAATGTCATTGTCTTTAAACGCTCAATGAACACCGGCTATGCTGGTGTACAGAACCCGCTGTTCTTCAAGGAGAACACCCATATGCTGTTTGGCGACGCCAAGGCCAGCGTGGATGCGATTCTGAAAGCGCTGTAATTCTGCTTCATCCTGACAAACCGCCCTCAGGGGCGGTTTTCTTATTTCTGCGGCCAGCTTTTCTCCTCTGTCTATACTTTACCCTTTGTGTAATATGAGGAGGTGTAATGCGATTTTTGTCCCGCTTCGACATCATCGAGCTGATGATGACGCCGTCTTTCTGGATAGGCGTTGCCACGGTGGTCTTTGTGACGCTGCTGGTGTACTGGCTGCTGACGCGCCTGATCGCCTTCGTTAAAAAAGGGATTACCACCTGGGGCGACAAGCACCCCACCACCAATCGGATGCGCTTTATCCTGACGGACATGCTTAACCGCACCAGCCGTATCCTGCTGTTTATCGTGGCGCTGTTGTTCAGCCTGCGTTTTATCGACTTACCCGACCATCTCTTTGGCACCGTGAGCCACGCCTGGTTCCTGGTCTTCGCGATCCAGGTGGCGCTTTGGATGGATCAGGGGGTGGTGTCGTGGCTTCATCACGTCATGCTGGCGCCGGGAAGCCATAAAAATCCGGTGACGCTGGTGATCACGGGGCTTATCCTCCGTGCCATTGTCTGGTCAGTGATGCTGCTGTCTATTCTTGCTAACGCGGGCGTCAACATCACTGCTCTGGTTGCCAGCCTTGGGGTAGGGGGTATTGCCATCGCCCTCGCGGTGCAGACAATCCTGAGCGATGTCTTTGCCTCACTGTCTATCGGTTTTGATAAACCCTTCGAAATTGGCGATTTTGTGGTGTTCAACGATGTTGCGGGGACGGTTGAGCACATTGGTCTGAAAACCACCCGTATCCGCAGCCTGAGCGGGGAGCAGATTGTCTGCGGAAACGCCATCCTGCTGCAACAGACGCTGCATAACTATAAGCGTATGCAAACTCGGCGAATCGTCTTTACCTTCGGTGTCGCCAGCGATACGGCGCCGGACAAACTGCGTTCTGTCGGTGAGATGGTCAAACAGATTATTACTGACGTCGGTGAGACGAAGTTTGACCGCGCCCATTTCCTGGGCTTCGATCGCGATCGCCTGACCTTTGAGGTGGTTCATATCGTTGATACAGCGGATTACAACAAATACATGGATATTCAGCAGGAGATTAATATCCGTATTCTGGAGGGGCTGAACCAGCAGGAGATCGAGCTGGCGCTGCCGAGCATGGTTCTCCACGCGCCCTGGATGGATGCCGTAGACGAGGCACCTGCGCAACGGTTGAGCGAAGCGTAATGAAAAAAGCCCGCCTTTACCGGCGGGCTTTTATTTAGGGGTCAATCGTCTTCTTCATCGTCCAGTTCAACCGGGGTCTGATACTCATCCGGTTTAATGACCAGCAGGTCACAGCGCAGATGGTCGATCACCTGTTCGGCGGTATTGCCCAGGAAGGCGGCAGAAATACCGGTGCGGCCAATGGTCCCCAGCACCACAATCCCGGCCTGCAGATGCTCGGCAAGGTCAGGAATAACCTCTTCAGGCAACCCTTTTTCAACGTGGGTCATTTTCTCATCGATGCTGAATTTCTGACGCAACGCTTTCATCGCCAGCAGATGCTGACCGCGGATCGCGTCGTTATAGACGCTGGGATCAAATTCAGGCAGCTCGATGGCAATATTGATCGGCGTGACGGGATACGCGCCTACCAGGTGTACCTCGGTATGGTTGACCTGTTCGGCGAGGTGAAGCGTCTCTTTTACCAGCTTCTCGTTAAGGGAATTATGATAATCCTCTTCGCTTGCCAGGTTGACCGCCACGACAGCTTTTCCGCCTTCCGGCCACGGCTGGTCCTTCACCATCCATACCGGGCAAGGGCATTTACGCAGCAGGTGCCAGTCGGTAGGGGTAAAGATCACAGATTCGAGTTTGTCGTGCTGGTGCGTCATTTTCAGCAGGAGATCGTGCCCACCGGCGATCACTTCCTGGATAATGGCTTCGAAGGGACGGTTGTGCCAGACCACTTTGATGTCGATGGGAACGCCCGCGTCCAGGTAATATTTTGCCTGTTCACGGATCCACGCGGTACGCTGGCCGATCACGCCCTGACGCATCGCGGTACGCTCGTCAGGGGACAGAAGGGTGGTCATCTCATACGAGAAGTCGTAGATCGGCAAAAACGCTTTAATTTTGCCGCCAATCCGTTGATGTAAATACACAGCACGCCGTAAAGCGGGTTGATCGTCCTGGTTAGGATCGATGGCCACCAGCATGTTTTGATACTTTGCCATACAGGTCTCCTTACAACTGTCACCACAGTCTGTAATTAAAAGAGTAACCTATATATGTTGAATGAAACAGGGGGGAGAGTTTTGCCAGATCAATAATTACGAAGATTTATCGATCTGGCAGGCGTCGTGCGAAGCGGTTACGCCACGTTGCGGGCGTGTCCGGCGAGGACCGCCAGCGCTTCACCGTTTTCGATGGTGATATATTTACCTTTTACCGCCAGCATGCCGCTTTTCTGGAAACGACCCAGCAGGCGGCTGATGGTTTCAACGGTCAGACCGAGGTAGTTACCGATATCGCCGCGCGTCATCGTCAGACGGAATTCGCGTGGGGAGAAGCCACGTTCTGCGAAACGACGGGAGAGGTTATAGATAAACGCAGCCAGGCGCTCTTCTGCATTCTTTTTAGAAAGCAGCAGGATCATATCCTGGTCGCCTTTGATCTCACCGCTCATCAGACGCATCATCTGCTGGCGCAGGTTAGGCATCTTCCCGGACAGGTCGTCCAGCGTTTCGAACGGGATTTCGCAAACCATAGAGGTTTCCAGCGCCTGAGCAAAGCTCGGGTGGTGGCCAGTACCGATGGCATCAAAGCCTACCAGGTCGCCCGCCAGATGGAAGCCGGTGATCTGCTCATCGCCTTGCTCGGTGATGGTGTAGCTTTTAATGGTGCCAGAGCGGATAGCATAGAGCGATTTCAGTTCGTCTCCCGCTTTAAACAGCGTCTGCCCTTTCTGAATCGGCTTTTTGCGCTCGATGATATTATCAAGCTGATCGAGTTCATGCTCATTCAGAGTAAACGGGATACAGAGCTGGCTGATGCTGCAATCCTGGCAATGGATAGCACAACCGCCAGACTGAATGCGTCGTATAATTCGCTTTTCCGGGATCATAGGTTTGCTCAAGCCTT
>Ga0308162_1000244_pt1 | contig 66436 bp, 67 predicted proteins | sample PhySR2_FD_201370 | JGI IMG/M metagenome (GOLD analysis project Ga0308162, IMG submission 201370) | Phyllosphere microbial communities from UC Gill Tract Community Farm, Albany, California, United States - DLSLS.R2 | ecosystem: Host-associated > Plants > Phyllosphere > Unclassified | place: USA... | reverse complement strand
TCCGGCTCCTGCAGCCCTGAAGATTTCCAGGGGATAATATCAAAATTCACCGATGAGACTTCCCTCGATAATAGTCCGGTCGCGCCGCCAGTTCCCGCCCGATGAGTTCATCAGCAAACAGCGGCGCGATCCTGTTAACATGACGCGCCAGATTCCTTCGACGCGTGGCCGCCTTTCGCTCGTCGCTCCAGCGCCTGACGGGCCGTTCGCACAGAAAATCCACGCAGACCGCATATCCGGCTCCTGCCACCCACAGTGACATCACGGACTCAGGGGCGGGTTTACCCGCCTCCACCACTTCTGACGCCAGCTCAGGTTCACCGGGACAGGGACCGGGACGCTTCCAGCGCAGCGAGTAACGCCACTTCATGTCCGGCCCCGTGCTGTCAGCTTGTTGGGTACCATCCAGTGCTCCAGCTGCCTGACAGATCCCGGACTTTCCCGCGCCAGCGCACCCGTTTCAGCCATCACCGTCCAGAAAGGCTGACTCTCCATCGTCCAGCGCTCCATTGGCGCCAGTGACGGGAAACGTTCGCTCCAGCGCCAGAACATATCCTCCAGGTCGTACTGGCGCAGTTCAGTCCCCGACCAGCGGGCGCTCCAGCTGCTGACCGTTTCCGGCGTATGTAATGCCAGCTCAATCTCCGCCTGCCCCGCCAGCGCCTGGTACGCCCGCTCACGCTGACACTGTTCCTTACGGCGCTGGCGGGTGTATTTTTCATCCCGCAGGGCGTCCTGACAGCGAACCCGCTCGGTCTGCTGAAAGGCCACCTCCGGAAAGAGGTGCTGACCCGCACCAACGGGAAGCGGCAGCCAGCAACGCGTCCCGCGACTTTCAATCAGCGCATCGATGGCACTGAGCCAGCTGTCCCTGCTTCCCCGCAGCTCCCGCGCCGTCAGCACCGGCGCAAAATGATGGATTTCCCTGATAGTGATGCGCGTGCTGCCCGTGAGCCGCCGGAAAAAGGCGCTGGCATACGGATACACCGTGGACACCGCGCCGCGCGACCGCCGGCGTTCAACCTCAGCGATAGCCTCCATCGCGGCGCGTCGCTCAGGGCTGAAGGGAACCAGTGACAGGTTTGCAGGTATCATGCCGCGCCCTCCGCTGCCAGAATACTGATGATGCTGGCCTGACTGTAGCCGTCCGCGTCGAGACGCGCCGTCAGGCTGACGGTGTGGCTGACAAGCTCCGGCTGGTAGCCGCTCAGGGTACGAATGACGGAGAACGGGCGACCGCTGGCGGGAACGAACACCACCATCCACGCCGGACTGATGGCCCCCGGACTGCACACGGCAATATGGTAGTTGCCGTGCGGGGGCGTAAAGCGCACCTGCACGGGGAAGAAGCCGCCGAACTCGCTGCGGTACTCGCCGTTCACATCCCAGTTTTCAGGGCAGGACAGGTCACGCATGACGGCGTGGGTCAGTTCGCGGCGGAAGTCTTCGCCGCTGTCGCGCCAGTCCTCAAACTCATCACAGGACATCGTTTTCAGTACATCGGGGGTCAGAACAGTTTGCATAACTATCTCCTTATCGCCGCCCCGCAGGGCGGCTCTCCGTTTTCAGGCGGCGTGTGCCGGGGTGTTGTCGTCGTTATCGTGGCTGCTGCCGGAATCTGAAGCTGCCTCGTCTGCCACAGACTCAGCCGCTGGCTCAGACCCTTTCAGCCATGCCGGAACCCAGCGGGTGTGCTGCATAAAGTGCTCCGCATGCGCTGCTGCATCGCCCTTCTTCATCTTCTCCGCGTCACCCGCCGCGCCCGTCAGCCCCGCCTCTTTCAGGGAGGCCACAATCTGCGGATGTTTCAGGCTACCGAAGTAGTTGTCCTTCGTCGGCTGCCACCAGTCGCGCAGGTGGAACCCGATTGCCGCCTCGACCGTATCAAGGGTGCTGCGCGAAGTGTGCCCCATATCGCGGGTCTGTACCCCGTCAACGGAACAGGCCGTGCAGAAGGCCATCAGCGACATCAGAACCCCGCCGCTCAGGTCGAAGAAGGTGGTGAAGTCCTTCTCCCAGCCTTCCGGCAGCAGGGCTTTCAGCCTTGCGCGTTCGGTCATCAGGATGTCAAACGCTGCGCCATCCTTACCGGACGGAGCGTTCTCCGTCAGGCTGCCGTGGGACACGGTGAGGTTGATACGGAACGGATGCGGGGTCGTCAGGCAGCCAGAAAAGACGCAGGTACACATGCGCCAGACCATCAGCGCCACCGCCTTTTCGGGCTGCTGCATCAGCGCCGCCTGTACAGCCAGCGTACGCTCGGAGGTCATTTTCGTGAGCAGCGGGACGCTGATCCCTTCTGCGGCATCGGTCTGACGCGAGGTGAACGGCACCGTTATGCTGCTGGTTTCGGTTTCTTCCGGCATATCCGCTTTCAGGCGCACACCGCGCTGCACATACACCTGCCCTTCGTACAGGCTGACCATCACTCCCGCGCCTGACTTCATGTCGTCAGTCCACGCGCTGGCTTCTGCCGCCGCCTGAATGGCGAGGATGTCCGCTTCGATCGCATCTGACTCGTCGCAAACGCTGTCATATGTATCGTACTGCTCCCGCAGCGCATCAAGACGCTGCTGCTGCTCAGGGGTGTACACCGGATCGGGTTCAACAGGCTGCACGAACTCCTTACCGTCTTCGCCGTGGTACCAGATGCGGGCTGCGCGTCCGCGACTCCATGCCCAGCCCTCCCGCTGCTGAATGTCCTGCGCGATACGCTCCAGCTTTTCCTGCACCAGACGCTCAACCAGCACACTGTCAGCCGTACCGTCGCCCTCGTCCTGGCTGAACAGATCTTCACGGACGTAACCCCCTGCCGCCTCGTAGGCATCGCGCCCAATAAAACGAAATTTGGCGTTGTCAGTGCGCATCTCGGTTTCGGTAATAGCGCGTTTAATCAGGTGTGCGGGCGCGTTCGACCAGCTGGCCTTCACGTTTTCGAATACCTCGACCTGACGGGCAGGATCGTCCTCGAGACAGAGCGCCTGACACTGCTCAACGGTCAGTTCGTCCTGCGCGAGCTTCTCCATCAGGGACGGGGCGAGGTTTGCCAGCTTCAGCATGCGCTGCACGTGACGGGAGCCGAAGCCGAGCGCGTCGCCAATCTGCGCGGGGGTTTTGCCCTGCCCTGCCAGCGTACGGAAACCTGCGATTTGCTCGGCGGGATGCATGGCGGCGCGCTGCTCGTTCTCAGCAATGGAGGCAAGGGCAGCAATGTCATCTGAGACGCGCTTCACCATGACGGTATGATCGGCCGCAAGACGATCTTCCTGCGCCAGCAGATTCAGGGCAGTCAGTCGGCGGCCACCTGCGGCCACGCCGGATTGTCCGTCCGCGAGGGTGTGAACAATCAGGTTCTGCAGCAGTCCGAGCGCCTCGATGGAGTCAGCCAGACCGCGAACGCTGTCCACGGAATACGGGATGGTGCGCACGTTCAGCGGGGATTTAGCGAGACTGGACAACGGAACATACTCGATGGCAGCGGCCTCAAAGGCGGCTTTCAGGGCTTCTTCCTGCGCCTTTGTGATCTTTTTGCTGCTCGCTTTTTTGGGGGCTTTTGCTTTAACATCGGTTACTGACATAGTTGATACCTCACTGGATATTGATGATTGTCCGGCCCTGCGGAGTTCGCGCTCCGGCAGGGCACCTCTTTCTTACTGCGGTTTGCGGATACCGTAGTCCGCGATATAACGGTTGAGCCAGTACGTGCCGCCCGGCTCAAAGTTCCACGTGCGCCAGACCATTTCACCGTCCTTACGGACAACCAGACGAAAATGCGAACCCTGATCGTCCTCTATCGCCACGTTGGTGTACTGTGACGCAACGGCCTCAGCCTGTTCGCGGGTAAAGGTGTCGTCGGGTAAAGGTGTCGTCGGGTAAAACCGCCAGCGCCTCGCTCATGTTGCTCCTCCTTCTGAACCTGTTTTGCTTTTAAAAAACCCTCACCCGTTGAGTTGCCGGGGCCGCGGTTTTGACGTTTTGCGGGGACCTGCTGAACGCCCCGCTGGTTGTTACCTTCACCCGTTTGAGAGCCGTTCGCCGCAGGGGCGTAAACCAGCGCGGGCGATGGCGGATGTCCGGGGCGCGGTTTACCGCGTGCCATTTACCCTGGACAGCTGACAGCGGCTGTGCTTGTCTCAGCCCCGGCGAAAGGACTCAAAAGGGTGAAAAAACCTGGCAAGGAATGAGCAGGAACCCGCCGCAACGACGGAACGCGCGGGCGCGAAACGGCGTTGTGCCTTACAGTCCGGCGTCTGTTTGCCGGGGTGCAGAAAGCGCAGGAAACGGCGCGTGAAGGGCGGCGTGACCGGAACGGTCGCAGCAAGCCTGCCGTTGACGTTGCGACAGAGGGATGAAAACCCGCTGCCCCGTAGGGGCCGGGCAGAGACAGCTATGCTGGCTCTGTGCGGAGCATGACAGCCCCGGTTCCCGGCAGGGAAGTCGCCCGCAGGCATATCGCTCAGGAAGAAAAGCCGACAGGAAATCGATATCAGCCAGTACGCCATCGGTGTGGCCACCTTCACCACCGGCAACGGCAACGGCAACGGCAACGGCAACGGCAACGGCAACGGCAACGGCAACGGCAACGGCAACGGCAACGGCAACGGCAACGGCAACGCAGGTATTATCACCGGAACAGAAATAACGCCGACCAGCTGCAGCACACCGGTATTCATACCCTGACACCACAGGTATATCAGACACTGGCGGAGATGCGCGGCGCCGCAGGCGCGGCGAACTTCGCCGGCAGGCAAAGCCTACCAGGGTTTTGCGCGCGGGCTGACAGGCGGCTTAACCGCCTGCCGGGGCATCTTCAGTTGCTGAAGACATAGCCGTCATGGAACACATAGCCGCTGCTGAACAGGTCACGCGCCCAGGCTTCAAAATCGAAATAGCTGCGCAGCGGCTCCGGCACCTCATTCAGCAGGCCGTTGTCTTCAGCCATTTCACGCGCATAGTCCTCCTCGCTCTCCGCCTCGCCGCGATACGCATCGTCAAACGCGTCATAGTCACACTCGCCGGTATACTCCGCCCAGGCGATAAAAGCGGCTTCCCTGCCCTCTTCTTTGGCGCGTTTGTAAGCAGCGATAAAATCCCAGTCAATGGAGCTTTCAGAAACAAACTGCGACGGGATACCTTCCTGGTCCTGGAACATAAACTCGGCATCCCATTCATCGGCATGCAGCGCCTGGCAGGCCTCGTAAAAATCCTCCCTGCCGTCAAACTCCGTCAGGTCAAACCATTTTCCGAAAATGCTCCCGCAGTTGTACTTGTGGTACGTGCCAACGTAGACAGCTGGTGTGGTGGTCTTAGTGCTCATAGAAATTCCTCCGTGGTCGATGTCGTCTGAGTTCCGGCTTACGCCGTGCCGACACGACAGCCCGACAGGGAGCGAAAAATGCAGGGGCGATGCATGAAGCCGCAGCGCCGGTAAACAGCGGAGAGGGGCTGGACGGTTAGCGAGCGAATATTGAGCGAGATAACGACGGGAAGAACCGCGACAGGCATTTAAACAAACGGCGACCGGGTGAAGGCATCGACGTCAGTGAACCCTTGCATTTGCAGCGTTCGGGCTAAAGTAGAGGCACGGCGTTTGCCGCAGGCCGCACGAACGTCACTCACCGCGCGGCCGTAACGCCGTGGAGGTCGCGCCGGAACAGAGGAGCTGGCGACATCCTTTTACGTTGCAGGACCGGCAGGGCCAGGATTGCTCCCGGCCCTGCGGCTGCATCAGATCCGTTCCATCAGCATTCTGACATCGTGCAGTGCCTGTTTGAGGGATTCAGGCGTGGGTCTCCCAGCCTCCCATGCCTGCCCGACAAGATTTTCCAGGTCGCCTTATATCTTGAAGATGGCATAAACTGCATTTGTAGGTCTGGCAAAGCTCATGCAGCACGTGCGAACCCGAGGGCATTCAACCCGCATGCAAGCGTCCCGCGCATGAGCTGAGTCACTCATCACTAGCCCGTACAGTTGAATGAAAACAAATTCGTATCGTAAGGAGGGGCACCATGAGTCAGCCAAATCAACACTGCATCGGTATTGATGTTGCTAAATTGTCGCTGGATATTGCTGGTACGACAGAATTCTCTCCTTTTTCTGCCAGTAACGATGAGAACGGGTTCATGGCGATTCTGAAAGTGCTGAAAGAATCGAAGATCTCGCTGATACTCATGGAAGCGACCGGGGGACTGGAGGCTTCAGTAGCCTGTTGCTTACAGGCCGCCGGATATGAGGTCGTTGTTATCCATCCCCGTCAGGCCAGAGACTTTGCCCGCTCAATGGGATATCTGGCCAAAACAGATAAGCTTGATGCCGCCATGCTGGCACAGCTCGCTCAGATCATCGATCGTCATCCTGACCGCAGCCGGTATATTCGTGCCCTGCCGGACGAAGCGCGCGCGGTACTTACCGCCATGGTCGTCCGTCGTCACCAGCTGAATAACATGCTCGTCGCCGAGCGTAATCGACGCTATCCCTCTCATTCGCAAAGTCGTAAGAGCATTGATAACATTATTAATGCGCTTGAAAGCGAGCTCGACCACATCAGTCAGGAGATGAAGCAGCACGTAAAAGTTTTTTTCATGGAACAGGCCGAGGTGATTGGGAGCGTTAAAGGCGTTGGTGAAGTCACTGTCGCATCCCTGATTGCTGAGCTGCCGGAGTTGGGAAAACTCAATCGGCGGGAGATAATCGCACTGACTGGCGTAGCTCCTCTGAACCGGGATTCAGGAAAAATGCGGGGTAGACGAACCACATTTGGCGGAAGGGCCGGTGTCCGGGCAACGCTTTACATGGCGGCTCTTGTTGCCACGCAGTTTAATCCCGCCATTAAAATGTTCTATCAACGGCTGCTTACCGTCGGTAAACCCAAAAAACTCGCACTGGTAGCCTGCATGCGCAAACTCATCACCATTTTAAACACCATGGTCAGGAAGGGAGAAAAGTGGGATGCTTCGTTCAGATAAAAAATAATCCACTGAGTCGAGTAGATGGCATCAGGATCATTGTCAGTGAACCTGACGAGTCTTGTATCGAATAATAGATGAGTAAAGTCCGCTAAGTGCCAGGAGCGGACATGAGCTTCGCTATGCGAAAGCACTTTCCTGAATACCTATATGCCAGGTCACTTTTTCCATCTTTAGCATTTTTCGCTAAATGGATAAATTGCACATTTCGTCAAAAACTGCCAGGATTTATCTAGCGCACTAGATTATCAAGCACAAGAAATAAATCATGCCCATAAAGAAAGAACATCAGGAAATCGGTACCCAGTTATCCTTTGCACTTTACGGCGCGGCGAACCGGATGAACCGCATGCATAAACCTTTTCTCGACCCGCTGGGGCTGACGTTCCCACAGTATCTGGTCATGCTGGAGCTTTTCAACGGAACACCACGTTCAGTGGGTGAGCTGGGAAACAAGCTGGGTATGGATACAGGAACAATCACACCCCTGCTGAAACGGCTGGAGATGTCAGGAAAAGTTTTACGTCAGCGCGATCCTGAAGATGAGCGTCGGGTTCTGATTACGCTGACTGACAGCGGAGAAGAGTTGCGAGAGGCCCTCTGGTCTGTCACTGACAAAATCAGGTCGGCCTGCAGGCTGACTGAAGAGGGGCTGGAACAGTTACGCGATACGCTCAATGACTTTGCCCATCCGGCTGTCGAATAGGCAGCAACGCTTCTGAAGAACAAGGAGATACCTATGAATATCGGCATTATCGGCGCGGGAAATATTGGCGCTACGCTGGCCACAAAACTGTCTGCCGCAGGCCACAATATTAAGCTGGCAAATTCCAGAGGTCCGGAGACGATTACTGACGTCGCACGTCAGGCTGGAGCCACAGCTGTGACACAGGAAGACGTCGTCAGAAATGTTGATGTGATTATCCTGTCGATCCCCTTTACCGCACATGAAAGTCTGGCGGAACTGCTGAACACACTGCCGTCCACGGTGCCGGTTATCGATACATCTAACTATTATCCTTTCCGGGACCATTACATTGCCGGCGTCGAAAACGGTGAGCCAGAAAGCGTATGGGCCAGTAAAAAGGCCGGCCGCCCCCTCATTAAAGCGTAGAACGCCGTGCTGGCTGCCACGCTGGCGAATAAAGGACTCCCGCCGGACACCTCCGGGCGCATCGCTATACCCGTCTCGGGGGACGATGAGCAGGCAAAAAACACGGCCATGAAGCTGGTCAACGACACCGGATTTGATGCCGTGGATGCCGGCCCGCTGGGTGAGTCCTGGCGTCAGCAGCCGGGTACCCCAGCCTACTGTACCGAGCTCAGTGAGTCTGACCTGAAGACCGCTCTTATGGCAGCGGACAAGGAGCGTGCGCCGGTAAACAGGGATGCACTGATGAAGGAATTCATGTCTGCCAGTGAGCCACTTTCTCATGAGCACATAGTAGCCCGTAACCGGGCAGTAACGGCCTGAAATGAGACATGCAGGCCGGTCTGTTTACGGCCTTCTGTCTGGAAAGACATCATTCTGGAGACAAAGATGAATCATACTACCCCACTCAGCATTGGTATTCTGGGCACCGGTCACATAGGCAAAACCCTGGCACGTCAGCTGTCTGCTGCCGGACACCGTGTGAAAGTGGCCAACTCCCGTGGACCGGAAACGATTGAAGCTGACACGCTCGAAACGGGCGCGCTGCCGGTGAGGGCTGAAAATGCGGTAAGGGATGTTGATGTGGTAATACTTTCCATGCCACTTGTACGTATTCCTGGGATTTCGCAGTTGATCCAGACGCTTACTCCCAACGTTATCGTGGCCGACACATCTAACTATTATCCGTTCCGTGATCAGGTGATTGATGAAATAGAGGCGGGTCAGGTAGAGAGTGAGTGGGTGGAGGCTCAGCTGCATCACCCCGTTATTAAAGTCTGGAATGCCATTGGTTCAGATTCCTTTGCGAGAAAAGGGAAACCTGCAGGCGATCCGCAACGTATAGCTATTCCTGTTGCGGGTGACAATGAAGCCCACAAGAAAGCTATCATGATGCTGGTAAACGACACCGGATTTGATGCCTTCGATGCGGGTAAAATTTCGGACTCCTGGCGACAGCAGCCTGGCGCTCCTGCGTATTGTACTGATCTCCAGTATGATGAAATGGCAGCAGCTCTTTGCTCCGCCGAATTTTCCCGGCTACCGGCACGCCGCAACCTTGCCGTGGCAGCGGTTCAGGAACGTATGGGTGACAGTAAAACAAACCCGGATGCTGATTTCCTTGTTCGCCTTAATCGCGCTCTGTATATGTAAATTTCAGGTGCTATTGATAACGATTAACCGGCGGCATTTTCCAGTAAGTGATCCCGGTACGAACGGTTCATTAATGTACCTGCGTTTCCCTTTTAGAGGAATGCGCCCACAACTTATGGAAATACAGTTTAATATTTAAGACATATTATGCCATTCAGGAAAGAAGCCCGCCGGTCGGGGCAAGATTTGTTTCTGTGAAAGTCAGGCAGAGCATCTCGAAAGTGTTTAAGGGCTCCGGGGGGCTATTAAGTACCCATAGTTGATGGTGGGGAAACCCGATTCGTTAAATGGGATTAAATTAATTCTGCCAGGTCCGCTCCTCGCTCATAGCGGCCCCTGCCCTACCCACGCATAAGACAGTTGCTTGCATTCGAAGCGGCCCGGCTACAGTAGCGGCACGGCGGCCACACGATGGCAGGAACCTGAAAAAAGGCCTATGTTGTGAACTGATGAAAACACAGATTTCGCATGCGAAATCTACACCGGAGAAACGATAATGTGCGGTCGGTTTACGCAGTACAACTCCCGCGAGGAGTACCTGGCCTTTCTCGGAGAAGAAGCAGAACGGGACATCCCGTATGATCCGGAGCCCGTCGGCCGCTACAACGTTGCGCACGGAACCCGTGTATTGCTGCTGAGTGAACGCCGCTCGCAGCTGCATCTTGATCCTGTTCACTGGGGTTATGCGCCGGAGTGGTGGAACAAGCCCGCTCTCATCAACGCCAGAAGTGAAACTGCGGCCGGCAGCCGGATGTTCAGGCCACTCTGGGAGCACGGACGGGCCATTGTTTTTGCCGACGGCTGGTTTGAGTGGAAACAGCAAAACGGCGTGAAACAGCCGTTTTTCATTTACCGCAAGGACGGAAATCCACTCCTGCTCGCTGCCATCGGGAAACCACCTTTTGAGGATGGCAATGACCAGGAAGGATTCCTGATCGTCACGGCAGCTGCGGATGAGGGACTGCTGGATATTCACGATCGGCGACCGCTCGTGTACTCACCGGATGCCGCACATAAATGGCTCAGTGAAAACACAACCGGTAAAGAGGCGGAAGAAATTGCCCGTGAGGGCAGTCTTTCCGCCGAAGATTTCACATGGCACCCCGTCAGCCGGGCTGTTGGCAATCCCGGGAACCAGGGCCGGGAACTTATAGAGCCACTGGCTTAGCAGACGGTGAGATACCCGGCATCCACTCACAGGGTTATGCACCGTTTCTGTGGATAACCCAGAGCCTGTTTTATCTGGCAGAACAATAACCTGGCAGGAGCAGGTAAAATTCTCCTTGCAGGGCGGGAAATATCTTAAATAATACTGTATATAAAAACAGTTATTTTAAGAGGTATGCCATGATCCTTTTTGTCACTCCCGCATCTGAACCAGCACTGTCCACCACACCACTTTTCACAGAGCGCTGTCCGGCAGGTTTTCCGTCACCGGCCGCGGACTATACCGAAGACGAACTGGATCTGAACGCCTACTGTATCCGTCGCCCCAGCGCGACCTACTTTGTCCGGGCCATTGGCGACTCGATGAAAGATATGGGCCTGCACTCCGGCGATTTAATGGTTGTCGACAAAGCTGAAAAACCCATGCAGGGGGATATTGTCATCGCGGAAACAGATGGCGAGTTCACCGTTAAACGCCTGCAGCTTAAACCCCGTATCGCCCTGCTGCCGATGAATCCCGCCTACCTCACCCTCTACCCGGAGGAACTGCAGATATTCGGCGTGGTGATGGCATTCATACATAAGACGCGGGGTATGGCCTGATGTTCGCTCTGGCTGACGTCAACAGCTTCTACGCTAGCTGTGAGAAAGTATTTCGTCCGGACCTGCGTAACAGGCCCGTTGTGGTGCTCAGTAATAACGATGGTTGCGTCATCGCGCGCAGTGCCGAAGCGAAACGGCTGGGTATTAAAATGGGCGTCCCCTGGTTCCAGCTGAAGACGGCACAATTCCCGGAGCCGGTCATCACGTTCTCGAGCAATTACGAGCTTTATGCATCGCTGTCGAACAGGTTTATGTCTCATCTCGAGGAGCTGGCACCGCGCGTGGAGCAGTACAGCATCGATGAGATGTTTCTGGACATTCGCGGCATAGACCGCTGCATTAATTTTGAGGACTTAGGCCGGCAGCTGCGCGAGCACGTGTGCTCCGGTACCGGGCTGACAATCGGCGTCGGGATGGGGCCGACCAAAACGCTGGCTAAAAGCGCGCAATGGGCGTCTAAGGAATGGCGGCAGTTTGGTGGGGTGCTTGCACTGACGAGGGATAATCCAAAGCGAACTGAGAAACTCCTGTCCCTGCAGCCGGTTGAGGAAATCTGGGGCGTTGGTCGCAGGATCTCAAAGGCACTCAATACGATGGGCATTACTACAGCACTGCAGCTGGCCCGTGCTAACCCTACTTTTATCCGGAAGAATTTTAATGTTGTACTGGAGAGAACGGTCAGGGAACTGAACGGAGAGACCTGCATATCCTTGGAGGAAGCGCCACCTGCAAAGCAGCAGATCGTCAGTAGCCGTTCGTTTGGAGAGCGTGTCACGACCTACGAATCCATGCGGCAGGCCGTATGTCAGCATGCAGAGCGTGCAGCTGAAAAGCTGCGCGGCGAGCGGCAGTTCTGCAGGCATATTGCTGTATTTGTGAAGACGTCACCGTTCGCGGTGAACGAACCGTATTACGGGAATGTGGCCAGTGAGAAGTTGATGACTCCCACGCAGGATACCAGGGACATCATAGCCGCAGCGGTGAAAGCACTGGATCGGATCTGGGTGAATGGGCATCGATATGCAAAAGCGGGTTGCATGCTCAACGATTTTACTCCTACCGGTGTTTCGCAACTGAATCTGTTCGATGATACTCAGCCCCGAAGCAACAGTAATCAGCTGATGAAAGTCGTGGACGGTATTAACCATTCCGGTCTGGGGAAAGTGTGGTTTGCGGGACGAGGCATCGCACCTGAGTGGCAAATGAAACGAGAAATGCTTTCTCCGGCATATACGACCAGGTGGAACGAACTACCGATGGCCATCATAAGGTGATCGGACACTTGAAGATTTCGCATGCGAAATCTTATGAATTAATCACGCCTGTGCAGCTGTATGAGTGCCTGAGAGGGCCGATAGTGCTGCTTCGCCCACCGCCCGTAATTATTAACGGACTCATACTGACGTTCTGCAGCACCATCACGGTAATACAGTATCTGAATAATCCCATGCAACTGCAGATAGCTGGCTACCGAAGTTACATTATTGCGAACGAAGTGTGTGTGGCCCTGGAAGTTATCAAGATCAACTCCGTCCTGTCCGTCATCAAGCGCATCAAGAATAAAAGCGATCAACGCTGAAGCTATAGAACGACGGCCAGAGCCTGCGATACAAGCATCAAGCTCCTGAAAGGTCATCTGGATTTCCTGTTATAACGGTAATGGGCGTCCTCTTCGATTGCAGCCACGAGCCATCCGGTAGCGGTTCGCCTGTCTATGTTCTCAGGCAAGGAAGCGACGAGCTGCTCAAGTGGAAGTGTACGATTAGATCTGAATATAAGCGCCGACATTCCACACCAGTCCTGGTTACTTTCTGGCTTCCAGCCGGCGCCGAGCATCAACGTTAATGCCGTCTGAGCCGCCCATAACGGAGTTTCTGCCGGGCTCAAGGACCATGTGGTTAACGCTGCTCCGGGTACAGGCCTGCTTCTTGTTACGTATCCAAGTTTGATAGCCGCTTCTGTTAGTGCGGCAGCAGCTTCAGATTGAGTTCCGGGATACTGAAGTGCCCAGAGGCGGACAATTTGGCCACGGAATTCCGTGGCCATTTCGGTGAACGGAGTAGATTTCATTACTGAGATCGCATCCCTTTAACACGGAGTTCAGATGCCTCAACTGAAATTTCACCAATTTCCAGTTTCACCCACACATATCCCTCTGCGTCTGGCGCGCGGTCAGTCATTATGGTCCCTTGCTGACCGTCTATGTCGACCACGACCTGCCAAGGTTTTACACCTGAATTGCTGTCTACAGGCCTGGCAGGCTTTTTGTTCTGAGCCTTAGATTTCGCATGCGAAATCTTATCTTTGCCTTTGTTCTTTAATTCATCAAGAACAGCTTTAACCTGCGCGCGTGAAATACCTGACTCCCTCGCAGCTGCGACGAGCTTCTCGGCTTCTTCGGGGGAGTTTTCATTCACCTGAATCAATGTGTATGCCAGATCGACATCGGATGTAACTTTATCCCGAAGAAGTGCAGTAACATTTTCTGGTGCATCAATGAGACGAAGGTGTTTACTGACAAACGAGGTAGGTTTTCCCATCGTTTTTGCGATCTGCTCACCTGTCATGTTGAACTGATGCTTGAGCTCATAAAACGATTTTGCAGTCGCTAATGGTTTCAAACCAGACTGCTGCAGGTTTTCAATGAGCTGGCCGATGATGCGTTCTTTTCTTTCCCGCGGTGGTTTACCAACATAAATATCAATATGGGTGTCACCACGTTTTCGAGCAGTACGAACTCGCGTTTCGCCTAACCATATCTGGTAGCCGCGCCTGTCACGAGGATAGCAACGAGGTGGGGTAAGCATCCCTATAGTTTCAAAGGTGTCAGACATACCCTCGATAACTTCTTCATCGAAGTCTTCTTCAGGTCGCACTTGTTCTTCAGCATATACAAGATTTATATCTACACGGATTATCTGCCCATCTGGTTCGATGTCCGGGCGTGCTATATCCGCCATAATCTGGTGCGCAGCTATATCATGGCTCTGCTCATCTGGCTCTTTGTTTACAATGACATGTTCGATATCAGGTACAGCAGTCGCATTTTTTTTCATTTCCTGCTGCGCCTGGAGTCGTTTCATGAACGGTTTCTTAGCCATCATTTACCTCCAGCGAGCTTAATAATTTTCTGTGTAAGTTCTTTATACTGGATTGCAGGAAGACACTTAGGGTCATATTCATCAAAGGATAGACCAAGCTCGATCGCCTCTTTTGCAGCTGCAGGTACAAATGATATATAAGCGAGAATGTATTCTTCGGAGTACCCCTTACCCTGAAGGATCTCGATGAGGAGATTCAGGTTCAGTGTATCAATAGGCCCCAGGTACCCTTCTTTGAGCGGCTTTTTGTAATTTTTCACCTGCGTCTGGGTCACATACGTCCCCATAAACTGGAGAGAAGGGTTATAGTTCCGCTTAATTTTCTGCATATAGGCAAGCTGTTTACCTACTGCATTACGGGCCTGTTTCTCCAGCAGAGTAGGGATCAGAAGGTAATCAGCTGACATATGAGCTGCGATCATGACATTCGAATATGATGGTGCTGAATCGGCAATAATAAAATCAAACTGCTTCTTAAGTTCTTCAATACGGTCCCTGAAGTCGAACATGCAATCGCTGTTGCGATAGTTAATTTCATTTAGTTCACTGGTAGCACCAATAAAGAAGCGCCCGCCGGGAAGTTCAATGGGTCGAACCTCTGTATCCGGGAAGAAAAGCTGATATGTGTTCGCCTCGCCAGGAGTAAAACTGTTACTTAAAGGTTCACGTTCAATTTCATAAGGTAAGTCATCGGGGAAAGCCCTCTCCGTCAGACCAGTTGTCCAGTCCATATCAATTTCAAGCACACGAAAGCCAGCACTACGAAGGTCATGTGCAATTTCACTGGATGACTGCGATTTAACGATTCCGCCCTTCTGGCTGCATACAACGATGAGTTTTCCGATGGGTCCAATTTTCAGGGTCATGGATCTGTCCTTAAGATTTCGCATGCGAAATGTTTGAGAAGGGGCGGCACGACTTGAGAGAGCATTTCAGTAATGTAATGAGATGATTACAGTATTTCATACACACTCCTATGAGTCAGGCGTTTCGCCAGATGCAGAAGCAGCTATCTGCCTCTGCGTTGATTGTCGTGTTTTCAGGACGACACAAACAGTATACAGAAAAACCATTGAGTATCAATAATGATACTCAATAGATTTCGCATGCGAAATCACATATTGAGTATTTCTGGTGATCATATTTGATTTTGTTGACGCACAGCGCCTGTTCATAGCTTGCATCTGAGCAGGTGAAGGATTAGACATGCCCGACGGGCACGTCAGCCTAGCACATTGGGGTTTTCAGAAAGGTCATGCCAATGGCCCTTTTACTACCCCTCATTTAATTTCCGCGTCGTTATATATTTAGGTAATTCTGTCCATAAATATTAAAGGGCGAAGAGTGGTTAACCCTTCGCCCTTAGTTACGTTTCCGGTCTTATCAGTCGATAAGTTCGCGGATCAGTTCCAGAACTGCAATCAGCGCATTCGCACACGCGACTACAGCCCGCAGAACGATGATTAACAGGTTAATCATCCGTTTCTCCATAAAATGGAGCGAGAGAGACTCCGCTTACTCTTACATTGCCTGTCGCGAAGCATATCTCATTGTTAGATGATGATGTTCTCACTCCGGCCAGAGCACCAGTTAACAGCACCACCTGTACTACTGATCAGGGCTTTAAAATCGTTCATGCGCGATTCCGGAGCAAAAATATCACAGCGCTAACCCGATGATTATACAGCGTGTATCTTTGACTTCTACCCCATACTTGAGAAATTACCCCAAAGGTAATATTATTGAAGCGTTAGATGATGATGTTCTCAACCGGTCAGGGTTCCTGCTCAGGCCGAAGTAAAAAAACCGACCTCACCAGTCGGTTTTTTTACGCCCATATTGTGCTGGCAAATGGTGTGCTCCAGCTGCGCGGCCAGCGGCAATGTTGCTGGCATAACCCGGCATCGATGCGCCGGTGCGGTCGCAGAACTGCTGGCAAATACTCTCTGATACGTAATCCCCGCGTCAGCCTGGGCGTTCAGGTAATTCCGTCCAGTTCTGCTGGCTGCGCGGGATCTGGCCTGGTATAGTGATGATTCAATGAATATAAGCAGGTGTCAGGGAGCCAGCTATGACAGGAAAAACCTTTTCATATCAGCAAATAACAACGGAAACGGAAGCTTTTATTCGCGATGAAATGGAAGCTTTACGTAAGATATTGGCAAGTGATCCGTTTGATACCCGAAGTGAGCGCCACCAGAATACTGCGGCTGGCGCATACTACCTCTGGCTGAGGATGACCGCAGGATTTCAGCAAGAAGGTGATAATGAACGCTTACTTGCCATTACCTTTCCTCATTTACAGGAATGAGGCCGCGCCAGTGGCCTTTTTTCCTGCGTTCTCCCGTAAATTCTTTCCCCCGTTACCCCTGCGAAAACCGCAGATTTCACACAGCGCACCGCCGTTACTGACTCCATCAAAAAACCTCACCGTTAATTTTCGCACCGCAAACAACCTAACTCACTGTAAAATCACAAATCACGTTCGTGCCGGCGACGCGCTGCAGCCGTTGGCCATCGCGCCCTGTCCCTTCGGCCGCGCCAGATATTTTGAACAAGATTCCGGTGCGTTCCGGCACGGGTTGCGGTACGATCACCCCGCGCCAGTTCGCTGACGCTCCGGGGGCTGCGTCCCGGTTTGTTCCGGCCCCCGGACTCCCTTCATTAATTCCCCGGCAGTTAGACATACAGCGTTTTCTGCCCAGCATTATATTTGCCATCTTATTCCACTCGTCGCGGCCCTTCTGCAATGCACGAAAAATGCTATCCATATTGGACATTTCGGCACTATCGGAAAAAGTGTCCAGAAAATATTTCTGATGATCGTATTTAATTTTGTTGACTAGCAGCGAAAACCGTGAGTCTGTTCAGAACTCGTTTCTGAACAGGGGAGGGGTTGGACAAGCCCGCCAGGCGCGTCAGCCTGTCACATTGGGGTATGCTTTATGTATACCACTCCAAAATATATCGACTTATATTATTGTGACCACATAAGTAATACCATCATTAGCAATACTACTTAAATGTTACCAGAAGGGCGAAAAATGTTCGTTTTTGGTTACCTCCGGGCATCCACTTCAGAGCAGGATGCCAGCCGGGCAAAAAATGCACTGAAGGCATTTGCAAACTAACATGGCCACCGTATTGCTGGCTGGTATATAGATAATGTCTCCGGTACGACAATGAACCGTCGTGAACTGATCAGGCTTCTTGGGGATGCGGAACCTGGTGATGTCATTCTCATTGAACAGGTCGACAGACTTACTCGCCTGGATGATGCAGGCTGGGAGACACTCAGAAAACAAATCACAGACAAGCAACTGGCCATCGTCAGTCTTGATCTACCGACAAGCCATCTGGCGCTATCCAGCACAGTAAGTGATGACTTTACCCAAAGCATGCTGAAGGCCGTAAATGGCATGATGCTGGATATGCTCGCCGCTATTGCCCGAAAAGACTACGAGGACCGGCGACGACGCCAGGCTGAGGGTATAAACAAGGCAAAAGCGGAGGGCAGATATCGGGGCAGGGTAGCCGATGCACAGAAACATGAATTGATACGCACTCTGCGTCTGGCCCACGGAAAATCATTGCGTGAAACAGCCCGGCTAGCTGGCGTTTCAAAGATGACAGTAATCAGGGTCTGTAACGGCAATCATAAACAGGATACTGATTGACGATACTTATTCACGTTAGGTTCAGATCAAATAATTAAGCTTATGGAGCGAATATGGTTGAAAGAATATCTCAAAGAGAACAGGAGTTGTTGGAGGAATTCCTTTGTACTGTTCTGGATGATTTCAGTAAAGGCAGTATAACCCGCCATCAGGCTGTCAGCGGTATCGCGACATTATATACAGCTGCCGCAGAAGGACGGAGAGAAGAGGCTTTAGAATATCTGAGAGAGGGAAGAAAGTTGCTAAGGCACTAATTGATGATGAGTAAAGATGGTTTAGGAAGGGGACCGAACCACCCCGGAACGGCCCCCTGAAGGAATGGCAATTCCGTTCACCGCCAATATTAGCTTTTTCCGGGCTGTGATAACATCTCCGGGTCATTTTTCAGAGCCAGGGCAGATGAAGAAGAAAAACAGCACCCCCACTCCTCACGATGCCACGTTCAGGCAGTTCCTGACGCAACCGGATATTGCCCGGGATTTCATGGAAATCCACCTGCCCGCAGAGCTGCGAGCAGTCTGCGATCTCAGCACGCTGAAACTGGAATCAGGCTCGTTCGTTGAGGATGATCTCCGCCAGTATTTCAGCGACGTTCTCTACAGCCTGAAAACCACAGCAGGTGACGGGTACATACATGTCCTCGTGGAACACCAGTCAACGCCGGACAAGCATATGGCTTTCCGCCTGATACGCTATGCGGTGGCCGCCATGCAGCGCCACCTGGAGGCAGGGCATAAAAAGTTGCCACTGGTGATACCGGTGCTGTTCTATACGGGTAAGCGCAGCCCGTATCCGTACTCTACCCGCTGGCTGGATGAATTTGACGATCCCGGGCTGGCAGGAAAACTCTACAGCAGCGCTTTCCCGCTGGTAGACGTTACGGTCATTCCGGATGATGAAATCGCTGGCCATCGCAGCATGGCCGCCCTGACTTTACTGCAAAAGCATATTCACCAGCGGGACCTGGCAGAACTGGTTGACCGGCTGGCGCCCATTTTGCTGGCCGGATATCTGTCTTCATCCCAGGTAATATCGCTGGTACACTATATAGTGCAGGCAGGCGAAACAGCTGACGCCGAAGCCTTTGTACGCGAACTGGCACAGCGTGTGCCGCAACACGGAGACGCACTTATGACCATCGCACAACAGCTTGAACAAAAGGGTATTGAGAAAGGTATCCAGCTTGGAAGACAGGAAGGTCGTTCAGAAGGTGAGCGCGAAGCGACTCTGAAAATAGCCGGTACCATGCTCCAGAACGGCATTGACCGCAATACCGTCATGAAAATGACCGGTCTGACTGAAGACGACCTGGCGCAGATCCGCCACTAATCACCCTTTCCTGGCACTCCCTGTCTGGCCATCAGCGAATACTGGTGGGGCAGGGAGGCACCAGACTCAGGCTCTGCCTGCCAGCAAAAGCGATTAAACAGCTTCGTCACTCTCCTCAAATGTACTGTCAGCTATCGTCGCCTGTACTAAATGCCAAAGCATTCCGGTCGGCCCCCTCCCTCTCTCTAAGTAGACGGTGATTCCAGTGCATATCTTTCGTTTTTGTCCCGCGTAAGGGACATAAGAAAATATCACTCCTGCTGGCCAGCTCATCTTTTCAGCGTCACGGTGCAGCCAGAATATAAGTAGTGCTCGCCGCAGCCTTGTGACCGAGCAACGCGAGCGAACGGGTGAGGAAGCGCAATATCATCATTGCTAAAATGAGCTGGTACGCGCCAGTGTTTTATCACTGAAATTGCATATCTTAACGATTTTACTTCAGTGGGTTATCCACATATACAGTTCTTCGATCCAGCAATAAGATCCTTAAAGCGATCCCTTTAAGATCCAAAGAAGATCCCCGGATCGCTGCAGACCCTGTCAGCTCTGTTCCTGGGGGATGATCACATAAGCTATAGAAGGATAATCATAAGCTGTAACTGGTATACAATAAGCTGTATCATGTAAAGGATATACTGTGATGAGTCAGCTACATAAACTATAGTAAGTATGAAGCCCAGAAACACACCCTGGGTTGTGTATAACATGAAGCTGCTTGTACCAGGCCTTACGGCTATTACAGGTTAGCAATCAGCATTCTTATTCTTTACTTTCCCACCGCCCGGAGGCTATCTGGACAAGGACAATCTGGACATAAAAAAACTGTTCGAAGAGGTGGATAAATCCTCCGGCGAAATAGTTAACCTCACGCCCAATGGAAGTAATACGGTCCAGCCTGTGGCACTGATGCGGCTTGGTGTTTTCGTTCCCACGCTCAAATCTCTGAAAAACAGTAAAAAGAATACGCTTTCCCGTACGGATGCTACTGAAGAGCTGACGCGGCTTTCTCTTGCCAGAGCTGAAGGCTTTGATAAGGTCGAGATCACCGGCCCACGGCTTGATATGGATAACGATTTCAAGACCTGGGTCGGGATCGTCCATTCCTTTGCCCGGCATAAGGTTATTGGGGATAAAGTGGAACTTCCGTTCGTCGAGTTCGCTAAACTGTGTGGTATCCCTTCAAGCCAGTCGTCCCGCAAACTTCGGGAGCGCATTAGTCCATCGCTTAAACGCATTGCGGGTACCGTGATTTCCTTTTCCCGCACTACCGAAAAGCACACCAAAGAGTACATTACGCACCTGGTCCAGTCTGCCTACTACGATACGGAGAAAGACGTGGTTCAGTTACAGGCAGATCCGCGTTTATTTGAACTTTATCAGTTTGACCGCAAAGTACTTCTGCAACTCAAGGCTATCAATGCCCTGAAGCGCAGGGAATCAGCTCAGGCACTCTACACCTTTATTGAGAGTCTTCCGCGGGATCCGGCTCCTATCTCGCTGTCGCGCCTCCGAGCCCGTCTGAATCTGAAATCTCCTGTCTTTTCTCAGAACCAAACGGTAAGGCGTGCCATGGAGCAGCTGCGTGACATAGGATACTTGGATTACACCGAGATCCAGCGCGGCCGGACAAAGCTTTTCTGTATCCACTACCGGCGTCCCAAGCTGAAGGCACCTAACGATGAAAGTGCAGAAAACCCGCAGCTGCCAGCGGCGAAGCGGGATGTCAGTCCGGAAATGGCTGAAAAACTGGCTGTCCTAGAAAAGCTGGGGATCACGCTTGATGATCTGGAGAAGTTGTTCAAAACATCCTGAACATAAGCTGTAATGAGTAATTTTATTGGTGCTACACACCACAGCTTATATTAATGGCTCCGGAGAGTAACCGGCTCACTATAGTTTATATAAGCTGTGGCGAGGCGTCTCCTGTCAGTACGTTTGTACCGCTTGTCTGAAAGCTCTTATCTTCGGTCTGAGCATTATTATTGGCTCGCAACAGCAGGCGTTTTTCAGGATGATAATACTCACTGTAGCTTATGTTGCTTACTGCAGTTTATGTTGTGGGCATTCTGCTCTCCATAGCTTATGTAAATTGTGGAAAGCAGTAATGTCATTTCAGCGGCGGCAGTGTCTGTAAAATCTCAGCTACATCACGCCCGTCCCAGCTAAACGGCTCGGCCAGCGTGGCAGCTGGGGCCAGCGCAAGCACCCACGTATAAACTTCCATCGAACGCGGCTCCTTATGCCCGGCCAGATCCTGAATGACTGTCCTAGACTGCCGGTGATAGAGCGTGTGCATGGTATAGCTGTGGCGGAACATATGCGGCGTGACCGAAATGGAAAAATATACACTGTCTTCTCCGGCCCGCTTCACCGCCTGCTTCAGCCACTTGCGCATGGTTTCATCGGTGACGGCCCACAGCGGCTCAAGTCGGTGGGGCCGCGTGGCCAGGACAAACGGGGCCGAGCAAAAAGCGAAGAAACCGAATTAGTTATAGCACCTATCCATTTCCTTTCAGCATCGCGACCGCATCACTCTCAGACATCTGGAACTGCACCCGGTGCCGTGCTGCCACATCCAGCGCAAACACCTTCGTATACACCTCCGTCGAGCTGATGCTCTTGTGTCCCATTAAACTCTGCAGCACCTTCAGTGGTATACCGGCGTACAGCATGTGCATGGCGTAGGAATGGCGGAACGTGTGTGGTGTCACCGGTACGGAGAACGTCACCCCGTCGGCCACTGCCGCTTCAACCGCTTCGCTGAGCCAGGTGCGGACGGTCCGGTCGGTGATCTCCCAGATGCGTGCTTTTTCGGTTCTGCCGGTACGCTTATTGCGTCGTTCAAGAGGTATTTTCAGCGTGGCCACCATCATCTCCAGCTGACCGACATAGTTCGCATCGGAAAGCGGAACCAGGCGATGCGCCTGACTGCCGGCAGGCGAGCGGCCGGCCGTTCGGGCCGCTTTCTCCGCCCGCTGCTTGAGGGTGGCCAGCTGCACGAACGGGTAGGGCGGCGCCAGGGAAAAATCACTCCGGGTCAGCGCCAGCGCCTCGTTAATGCGCGCGCCGGTGTTCCAGAGGGTTGCCAGCAGCATCTTGCGGTGGAGATCGGGGACATAGTGGAGCAGGGCGCTCACTTCCGGCGCCAGCAAGTATTTTGGCAGTTCATCCTGAACAAGAGCCATCTGTCGCAGGGCCAGTGCGGCCGGGTAGTCGATGGCCACCGGCAGCTGCGCGGCAGAAAACGAAACGCCCTGATCTGGGATTGCCGGCATCATTGCTTGTTGTCCCCGGGGGACAGGTATTGTACTGTAAGTCGTGCCAGTGCTTTCTGCGCGTAATCCTCGCCCGGGAGCACACTGATTTCTCCCCGGCGTTCCATCTCGGCGCCGATGGCGCTCAGGGTCGTCGTTACCGGAAGCAGCCGGTGCAGCTGCAGGGCGTGCCCGCATGCGGAACGGATGCGATCGGCAAATTCATCCTCATCGCGGGAATATGTTCCGGGCGCCGGCCGTTCCCGGCCATCCTTTTCTGACTGCAGCTGCTGGCACAGCGTCAGCAGTTCAATGATCTCTTCTGCCGCACGGGCAGCCACCAGGTCATGGTTCATTCCGGCTTATCCTCGTTTACCAGACAGCTCTGGCATTTCATCAAACATCATCACATGACGGGTGCGCTTTCCCTTGAAAATGCGCCTCATCATCGGCGTGAAATCCGCAGGCTCCCAGCCATAGGGCCACGTATAGAAGATTCCGGCTTTCAGCGTGTTATCCGGTCGCTCAGGGCCAGCGACGATACGCCAGACCTCCCTGCTCAGCGCCTCACCGCGCAGACCGTACTGGCCCAGGTAGCGGCGCAGCCGCGTTCTCGGCATCCGTGGATCGGATTTCACGTAAGCATTAATATCCATATGCTGGGTGGCGGTGAGGATATTCATGCCGTACTTGCGCATGGTGCTGAAGGCGGTGGCCATCAAGTCCGTTTCTGTCTGTGGTTCATCATCGGTCCGGTTCATCTGGTTTCCTGTTAACTGGCTTAAGGGTTCGTTCGTCTGGGCTGACGCGGTGCATTCCTGCAGCGACCGGAAGGCAAGCAGGGCATCCGTCCTGAAGGGCAGCTCGGTACAGTCACCGCGCTGCGGGTCGATCTCTTCATCTGTAGCCTCGTTATACCGCATACGCAGCCGCCATCCCGTCACGGGAGGCGCGTTCTGTATGGCCAGCACCATCCCTTCCGGCGACAGCAGTTTACGGAGGGTGTAGCAGGCACCGATCCGGGTCGAGTCCCGCAGCCACATCACGGGGTACTCACTGACCAGCTGGTCATACACGCATTCCGGCGTATGGAAGTAATTCTCGTCCGCCCTGCATAAATCGCACATAATCCTTCCTTTACTGAGAAATCCCACCTGCTGTATTCAAACAACGCTTAGCGGCATTAAAAATCCTTGTAAATGGACTCCAGCATTGACATTTCAAATGAGAAGGTTTCTTCATCACCCAAGTCCAGTGGATGATCAGCAGAGGGAAGTGAAGGGTAAAATGGGCCTCTCGGCCACATTGTCACCTTCCATCCCTGCAGGTCAGGATCGGGGCTGTACTCACAACGAGCAATTTCACCACCAGTTCTGTCCAACAAAAGCATAAGTGTTGTTGGCTGGCCGCTTTCGTTAACAGGGCCAGGGGCAGAATAAAACCATGCGTCATGATCAGTCCTGTCATTAAGCTCCCAGAAAAGTTCTTCAATTTCCATTTCTATTCCAAATAAAATAGTCACTCAGGGTAATTATGACGCGCAGCACAATCCACTCCGCACAACCCTGAGTCTGTCACCAGGATGATTTTCCCCTGCCGTCATCATTTTCAGGCTGATAATAAGCAGCCATATAGCAACGTATTTAAATTACCGGAAGGCCGTTCCGGTGAGATCCGATTTTTACGCTAAAACGCAGTTTCCGGAAGTGTACCACGGTCAGGGAATAACCACACCGCCCTTTTCCGGTGGTGAGCGGGCGGTAGCGGGGCAGGGAATAAACACTATATATAGAAGAAAAAGCAGCTGAACGAGTGGCACATGTTGTGTTTCTGTGCCGCTGTGCGCCGGAGCGGTTCGGGAAGATCCGGTTCTCAGGGTTTTCGGATCTACGGAGAAATTAGAGAGGGCAAGAGTTGCTCTGGCACTACAATCATCACTTTCAATAATTCATTGCGCATCACAAACTACAGCTTTAAGGCAGATTAATTTATAGCTCTTTCCATAAATGCTAGGTTAGCATGAAGAATAAAACAAAGATGAAAGGAACGATGATGCTCAGCCAGCTTAACCTGCGTTTTCATAAAAAACTGATCGGGGCCCTCAAGGCAAGGGCAGGGGAGGAAAATGTTTCCGTTAACGCCCTGGCCGAACGCTTCCTCGATGACGGACTGAAAACAGTCGCGCCCGGAGACGGGTATTTTCAGCTGGTCGCGGATCCGGATGCCACCGTCCGGCAGCTGTACCGGCACATTATTCTCGGCCGGGCCTTCGTCACTGCCCCGGTTTCCCGGGACGAGCTGCGCTTCATCCTGGTTCATGCCAGGGAAGCCTTCCTCCGCGGGCATAACAGGCTGGCCACGCTTCCGGCCCTGGGCACCCTGCTCGACATCACCCGCGACCTGCTGGCCTGGCAGGTGGAGCATGACCGTCCGGTGGACGACCACTACCTGAGGGGGATCTTCCGCCTGGCCGGAGAAAACTGGACGGAGGAATTTGACGCCTTCCGGGCAGAGCTGCGCCCCGTCGTGGATCAGATGTATGCCGAACACCTCCTGCGCCCGCTCGAAAGCGACTGTTTTGGCCTGGCGGAGGTGCCGGACGCGGTGCTGGCAGAAATCTTCGCCCTGCCGCGGCTGAAGGAAATTTTTCCGCTCGTTCTTCGCGGGCTGGACTGGACAGAAGAAAAGGCCACCTCGCTGGCGCAGGATCTGCGTCTGCAGGTTCCGGCCGTGACAGAAACCATTGAGGCCGGCACGCTGCGCCTCGAGATCCGCACTGACGGCCAGCACCCCGGAGAACGGCCGGGGGCCTGGTACACCACGCCCCGTCTGCACCTGCTGATCACCGGCCAGGACTTTGTGGTGCCGTACGGCTGGGAAGTGTTCTCCGAACTGCTGGGCCTGTTCAGCCTGTACGCCCGACATCCGGAAGCCCTGACGCACGGTCACCAGGGTGAACGCGTCATGTTCTCCCCGCCCGGGCACGTATCAAAGGAGGGATTTTTCGGTATCGACGGGCTGCGGATTTTTATGCCGGCGGAGGCGTTTGAGACGCTGGTTAGGGAACTCAGCATGCAATGCGCGGAAGGCGCGCTGGCGGAGGCCCTGGCCGGGCTGCGCTGCCTGTACGGAGATATATAGATGTATAGAGCAATAAAGGTGATGCGGAAGATTTTTCAACATTTTTAATATTCATCCTGAAAGATGCCTGTCTTTTGTTTGTGACATTTGCAATCCTTAAGCCCGTCACCGGTTGTGCCGTTTCGGATGGGTAAAGAATCGATTAGTGAGCCAGATGCTCTGCCATCTCTCCGGTCAGAGCCTTCAACTGGCCTGAAGTCTCGCCGTCATGGACTGACTCAGAAGAACGCTTCTGCTTCACCCTCTTTGTAAGAAGTCTGTTTTACTTAGTTCACTCACTATTTTTTTAGCTATGTATTCAGGTTCTGCCATCGAAAAAATCTTCAGATCACCTGTATCCAGATACTCATGGAAGAGCCGGAAGAATTTCTTTTCCTCTTTTTCTCTGACCAGAGAAAATCCCCGGTTGAGTTGCCGGTCAATTATACATGCTAGCGCCTCCTCATAATTCCGCGAGGGCATTAACAATACGCCCCCCCTTTTCTCTGACCAGTTTTTTGTTACTTTCCACGATATCCCGCCGGATATCAGTAGATAAAAACCAGAGGAAAAAAATAAATAAGGTATTATGCTGGTAATTTTCAGCCAGTAATTCCCGGAGTCGCGCGGGGTTCTGTTCAAGATAGGACTCGTAGCCTTTACAGTGTATAAACTCCCTGATATTTTGTATCTTTTACAAAACTCATCATCAAGATCTATGACAGCACATCCGAGTATGTCAGAAATAATTCTACCGGCAGTACTTTTTCCTGCGCCTCCCGGCCCTGATAAAAAAATACAACACGGCATGTCGTTTTCTCATAAAAATAAATGCCACTACTCCAAGATATATAAAGAATTATCTGTAGTGAGGAAAATCCTTTCAGTATCGGTCTGTAAAGACACTCACAGAATTTATGTCGCAAGATTTGGCGTAATAAATAATATGCCTGATTCAGTAACTTCTTTTGCCTTACCCCTTCTCTGTGATAGGGCATCATTATTACACTTTCTGAATCTGAAAGCACACAGTGAAATTATCGATAATACAAGTTCAATATGATATTTAATATCATAAGATAACATCTTCACTTTTGTTATTTTTATGTGACATATTTCTACTGGTGGGGTTTTTTATGTATTCTGACAATAAAAGAACTGTTATAACCGGCGGCCCGGTGTCGGGTAAATGCACGCTGCTGGATTTCCGGCGAGCAAAAGGTTATCCGACAGCGGCTGAGGCCGGACACGCAATCATACGGGATCAGGTGGCGATCGGCGGAAATGCGCTGCCCCGGACCGCTTAACAGCTCTGCTGTCGGGAAAATTGAGTAATTAACCGCTAAGGGAGAACTGACCTGTGGCCCTCAAAATGACCATTCTGGTCGAAAACCATCTGTCCCCTCGCGCGGCTGCAGGAATGCAGTCCCGTGCAGGCCTCTCCATCCTCATAGACGACGGAGAGAGCCGGATACTGTTTGACTCCGGTCCTGATGAAACCGTTGTTCACAACGCCAGGCTGATCAACGAGCCGCTGACAAATCTGGACGCGGTTGTATTATCACACGGGCATTACGATCACAGCGGCGGAATAACGTCTCTTGACCCCGGGACGAGGATTATCTGTCATCCCGGGGTATTACGGGAAAGGTATGCCGCTGTCAGGCTACCGGGAAAGGTCATTCCTCTTAAGAAACTTTCGGTCGTGGAGCGTTTTTGCGGTCTTGACGTGGAGTACAGTAAAACCCCGCGCGTCGTGGCGGGACGTTTTGTCTGGAGTGGTGAAATCGCCGTGGAAAGCCCGAAGTCCTGGGGCTATACCGATTACAGGAACGCCACGCCTGATTATGTGTCTGACGAAGGCGCACTTATCTGGCGCTCGTCCCGCGGGCTGGTCATTATGACCGGGTGTGGCCACCGTGGGCTGGAGAACACCGTTCGCCACTGCATGAACATTACGGGAGAAAACCGCGTCTACGCCCTTATCGGGGGATTTCATCTGCGGGCAGCGTCACCGCTCAGGCTGATAAGGCTGAAAGCATTTTTGCGTGAGCTCGCACCTGAGCATGTTCTGGGCTGCCACTGCACCGGAAGATGGGGAAAACTGTGGCTCAGGAATACGCATTCTGTCGCCTGCGGAGATACTATTATTTTTGAAGAGTGAGTCTGTGATACAGGCTTAGCCCGTCATTCAGGCCGCGCCTGTCGTCGTGGTGTCGTCTTACTGTCAGGCCCGTGTCATGTACGGTGCCGGCAGGAAATGCGAATCTCTCAGCCGCTACCAACTTACGCCAGACATGAGGTTATCGATGACCGTCGCAGAGAAAGTGAAAGCCCTTCGTCTGAAGAAGGCCTGGTCTCAGGAGCAGCTGGCAGAAATCGCCTCGCTTTCTGTCAGAACGGTTCAGCGCACTGAAAAAGGGCAGAATCCCGGGCTGGAAACGCTGAGTGCGCTTGCCTCTGCCTTTGACGTCAGCGTATCTGAGCTCTCGGAAGAGACCGGGGATGCCGTCAACGCGCTGGATAAACGTATCAGTGATGCCAGAGTGCAGGTTGCCCGGGAAATGCAGTTCTGGCGGATACTCGCAACGGCTCTCCTTACATGCACCGCAATGATGGTAATTAACTGTCTGCTGACTCCGGAAAGTTACTGGTCACTCGTTGTGACAGCCATATGGGGCAGTCTGGTTATGTTCAGGGGGCTCAGGGTATTTGTTATTCATGATCGGCTTAAATCCTGGCAACAGCGCAGGTTGCATAAACTCCTACGTCCGGGCACCAAACAAGAAAAATAAGCTGAGGACAATTAAGGGAAACTCTGGAGATAATCTGAAGAGCTAAATGTAATCATCAATAAACGGAAAGGAAAAAACCATGAACCTGTCTGAGTTTTTCAGTCATGTACCGATCTGGGTCTGGATCCTGCTGGCTTTTTTACTTCGTCGTGGTTTTGCCGCCCTTCATGACAGGGAAATGAAAACCGGACGGCTTTTTTTGCTCCCGGTAGTATTTCTTGTCTGGGGAGGCTACGGAATTATGACTGAAACAGAAAGGGAAGGATTAAGTCTTACCATGATGATCGTCGGATTACTCGCGGGAGGAGCACTCGGCTACTGGATGTGGCGGTCACAGCCTCCCCTGCAGGAATCAGGCAACCCAGGTACGGTTATCAGGGCCGGGACGCCGCTGACGCTGGGAATGATTGTCATTACTTTTTGTACAAAATTCATTCTTACTTCAGCCATCTTCCTGCAGCCAGGTCTTGCGGCGTCAGCGAGTTTTTGCATGCTGATGTGTGGGCTCACCGGCCTGTTTGATGGTGTCTTCTGGGGTGGCACGCTAAGGATATTTATACCTTGGTACAACAAACATCTCACTCAGTTATGAATTGAATCATTTATGTGTTTCTTTGTTTGAAAGAGAAATGAGCCACTGAATTCCGCATCTTATGAATCAACTCCCGCATGGTAATTTCCGGTCCGGACAACTGTGACTCATGTAATCCCATTTCAGCTTTAAGTTGCCGCGTTAAAAGGTCGGCGGGCCGGAAAGAGAGCACCCTTTCTTTCGTTAATATGATAGTTCCAGAAGGCAATTCAGGGTCAACGTGTAGTTGTACTGCTCCCTCAATGGCTTGCCCTGCACCTCAATCATTTCGTTATATTGATCGATAAATGAGCATGATATCGATTATCTTAACCAGCTGAGTCCTCTTGGTCGCTTCACTGTGCGATGCAATAAAACTTTAATGGAATTTAATGCCGGCAGAACAGAACGAAAAGGATTTGACTTACCCGATCCCACCACGATGGCTGTTGCGTTGTATCCCGAAATTATTCAGGAGTCTTTCGTCCGCTATTCCTGGGTGGAGCACAAAAGCCAGTCTTCATATGGTCATTATGTTATTGACTCGACAAATCTTACCGGAAATACCCCAAACGCAAGAATTGTGCTCAAGATTAAAAGCGGGTTGTTTAAAAAGAAATTATTCAGGTTGTTAGCTGCCCCTGAGAGTAAACCTGGAGAAAATGAAAAATGAATTTCGACGCACGGTATATTCCAAAAATTGAACTGCATGTTCATCTGGATACTTGTATCAGCTATCACTGCGCACGGATTCTCATGCCGTCGCTCAATCTGAGAATGTTTAATATGCAGTTTATTGCTCCCAAAAAATGCAGTGATTTGGGGGACTTTTTAAGCAGAATTACGCCACAGTTAAATTTATTACAGACCACTTTTGCTTTGCGTCAGGCAGTCGATGATATTTTCGATCAATTACATGCTGATGGTGTCATTTATGCTGAATTACGCTTTGCTCCCTTATTACATCTGAACCAAAACCTAACGGCCGAAGCGGTGGTAGAAACGATTCTGGAAGCCATGCAGGTCAGAAGCCGGATTTATGGTATCGAAGCTAATCTGATTCTGTGCACATTGCGACATTTCTCGGAACAACAAAGTATGGAAACCGCCAGGCTTGTGACCCGCTATCTTGGAAAAGGGGTGGTGGCACTAGATCTGGCGGCAGATGAGGCTCGTTATCCCCTGGATAACCATGTAAAAACATTTCAGTATGTCCGAAGCCATGGTGGAGATTGTATTGCTCATGCCGGAGAAGCGCGTGGAGCTGCCAGTGTGAATGAGACACTGGATAACCTAAACGTTTCGCGTATCGGGCATGGCGTCAGGAGCGTTGAAGACCAGGTAACCCTGGATCGTCTCCTCAGGGAAAACATTCATCTTGAAGTCTGTCCAGGTTGCAACATTGTCTGTAATGTCTTTCCATCCATCGGGGAGCATCCTGTCAGTAGACTTTTCCAGGAAGGTATTTCCCTGAGTATTAATACGGATGCAAGGACCGTAGCCAATACAACGCTGAATCAGGAGTACCAACGTTTACATCGTATTTTTGGATGGACGGAAAAGGAATTTCTTACCTGTAATCTGTACGCAGTTCAGGCGTCATTTTCCTCACCGCAGGTCAAGCAACGTCTCGAAGGGCTCCTGAAGGGGCAAACACTCATTTAAACAGTATGATACAGGATAAAATAGTAATGTTTTTTAACTAATTTAGAACTTTAAAGATACTGCTTTTTTCTCATAATAAGGTATGGAAATTTAAGTGAAAAAAACATCAATATTTTTTTGTCTTGTACTTTGTGTGATGACGTCTATTGCCGGTACAGATCTTGTACTGCCAGCAATTCCGCAGCTAATAAAGGTCTTCCATACCACTCCAGAAGACACTCAGCGGGTGCTGTCTGCCTATGTGGGCGGGAATGCCTGTGGTTTATTATTATTTGGCCGTCTTTCTGACTATTTCAGCAGAAAAAAATTACTGTGTTCATCGTTACTTATCTTCTCCCTGGCTTCACTAGGGGGCGCATATGCGCCTAGTGTACCCGTTCTGGTGTCCATCCGATTTTTCCAGGGTATAGCATCAGCAGCAGCGCCCGTATTCGTTCCTGGATTTATTCGGCAATTATTTGATGAGCGTAGAGCTGCAAGGGCTATTGGCCTTTTGGGGAGTCTTCAGGCACTGGTTCCGGCCGCAGCTCCTCTGATCGGAGTCCTGTTACTGTCTTATTTTGACTGGAGCAGCTCGTTTAAACTACTGGCTATACTGACTGTCGCGGCTGCCGGGACGGTGATGATTCAGAAACTACCTGAAAAGACTGGTCATTACCGCAGTTCAGGGAGTTTTACCTGTTTGTTGCAGAATCCTGTTTACCTGCGTTACGCCCTCACTCATGCTTTAACCGTCGGGGGCATGGTCACTTTTGTTTTTGGCGCACCCACAGTTATCATGCTAACGATGCACGGTACTCTCACCGATTTCATCATCATGCAGTTAACTAATATTGGTGGTTACATCCTGGCGGCCAACCTGTCTCCTGGACTGGCTGAGCGATATGGGGCAGAGAAAATCATCATGACAGGCACATGTCTGGCATTATTAAGTGCCTTCGCACTGACAGGATATGGTTATCTGGACGGTTCGGGTACCGGAATTCTGGCAGCGTTGTTTGCCCCCATGGGGATTGCTGTTGGACTGAGAGGCCCGACTGGATTTTTTCGGGGCATTGTTATTTCAGGAGATAATAGTGCGAGAGGGGCAGCCCTGATTGCGTTCTTTACTTTTGCTACGATGACCATGGGATCGCTTCTGACCGCTCCCTTCCTCACTTATGGTCTGGTGTCCCTGGCTGCAATCGTCATGGGCATGCATTTTTTTGCAGCGCTACTTCTTATAGTGATCTCTCCACCATCCCAATCTCACAGATGTTGAGGTTTGCGAAGTGCGCGGTCATATAATATATGATTTTATTGTTTTATTGCTCCATTTATTAATGGTCTCTTTAATAGATAATTGAAATGTGAATATCTTCACTTTGAAGAGCGAAGCTATTTAACCAGTTATTTAATCTTATGAGCGTGACCCATCAATGGCTGACGACAAAAAATACATAATTGATTTTTTCCAGTTTCTTTCTAAAGCGGAGAAGCTTAAAAACACTCTGCGCACATCTCATACATCAAATGGAAGACATGAAAGTACTGCTGAACATTCCTGGATGTTAAGCCTCCTCGGGCTGCTGATAACCGAAAAATATCCGAATACAGATCATGCCAAGATACTATCATTATGTATAGTTCATGATATAGCCGCGTCAATTACTGGTGATATTCCAGCCCCTCAAAATAACGACCAGTCCAAGAAAGAAGGCAATGAATTTATTGCAATGATTGAACTTGTTGATTGTTTACCCGACAGGCTCGCCTGTCATATATTATCCCTGTGGGATGAATACAACCGAGGTTTAACAACTGAAGCAAAACTCGTAAAAGCTCTTGATAAAATAGAAACAATATTCCAGCATACCATCGGAATCAATCCAGAGGGTTTTGATTACTTGTATAACCTGGAATACGGAGAAGACTTCACTTCTTTTGATGAAATAACAAATGACATCAGAAAATACTTAAATAACAAGACTCAGGAGATTATAAATCTCTACAACACGAAATTAAAAAAACAGTAACTCAATAAAGTTATTCCTTTCTTAGCATCGAACATAAGGATTAACTTTTGTCTATTTTACATAGACGGCCCCCTTATTGATCATGAGTATGCAGTTAAGACGGCACTGAATCAGTGACATTTTCTCCAACCCCTGTCTTAAGTGGGACGTAATAACGAAGCAAAGTTGTAGCTCTATATACATTATTATTTTATCATTAGGAATGTTTTTTGACTCCATAAAAAGACCCGGTAGCTGCATAGTCGAGATGGAAACTACAGAAAAGAACACTTTGTTTTTTAGAGATCCCACATCCATCTTGCCTATCCATGACAACTCGTTATCTGCCCCCTTCACATTTAAACGCGAGACAAAGTTTTCATAACCGGATAAATCATCATAAAAGCAATCCCCCTTTCAGAATGAAGTTGATAAGTGATAGCAGGCATAAGTGTTATTTCTTCATTGTTGTAATGAGCTACGTTTAGCACTTTTTCGTACAACTCAACTGAGAATTTATAGGCTAAAACTATCAGACTGGCTGATAACCCCAGATATACTGGAGCCAGAATCCACCTTGCTCCGAATAAGATACGTGTAAATAATTTGCCCATAAAAGCCTCCTATTCAGAACCCATGACTTGCTTCTAAGTTTCTGATTAAATTGTAAAATATTGCGTCTGTTTTTTTTCATAGACAAAGAGTGCTTCAAATGAAAGCAGTCATCTTCTTGACCCGACTTAATATGTCATTATATTTGATACAAAAAATTATGTTGCGAACATAAGCAACAGTGAACGTGCTCTACAAAGAAGTGTACTTTTATTCCAAAAACGAATAAACGAGGGATTATCTATGAAGTTATGGAACAAAACGATTTTGGCTGCAGCAATTACCCTTCTCATTGCAGGTTGTGATGACGCGGACAAGAAAGTGGATAGTAACCTTAATCAAGCTAAGAAAGCCGCCAGCCAGATCAAAGAAGCTGCTGCTGACAAAGCTTCATCCATTAAAGACGAAGCGGATAAGCATATTAATGCTGTTAAGCAGGAAGCCGATAAGCAAGCAGACCAGCTCACTGAGAAGGCAAAATCCATTAAGGCAGAAGCTGACGCAAAAGCAGAGTCTTTAGCTGATCAGGCTAAAGCTAAAGGAGATGAAGTTAAAGCAGATGCTAAACAAAAAAGCGATCAGGTAGTAGAGAAGGCTGAACAGATTAAGACACAGGCCATTACCGGAGCTAACGAGCTGGCAACTGACGCTGCAGCTAAGACACAGGAAATCAAAGACAGCATGAAAAAGGATAATACCCCAGCACAGGCTGATTCTACCCCAACTGAAAACAAACAGTAATTACAGGAGCCAATATGGGTATTTTATTCTGGATTATCTTCGGCCTTATCGCTGGTATCATCGCAAAATGGATTATGCCAGGTAAAGAAAACGTAGGGATTATCGTCACCATTATTCTGGGGATCGTCGGTGCTGTTATAGGAGGCTACATTAGCACGTTCTTCGGATTCGGTAAGGTTGATGGGTTCAACTTTGGTAGCTTCGTCGTGGCAGTGATAGGCGCTATCGTTGTTCTGTACCTCTACAAAAAAGTTAAAAGCTAAAGTTATAAAGAGGGGCACAGGCTATGCCCCTCTTACAAAGGCAAGGACTTAAACATGGAATACTACGGGATTGTTCTGCTTAAGTTTGTTATAGGGTTTGTTGTTGTTATATCTCATCTGAACTTTTCTGGCAAAACCCAGCTTTCACAAATGACTCCGGTTGACTTCATCGGGAACTTTGTTCTTGGCGGGATTATAGGTGGAGTTATATACAGTGATGCTATACCCATGCACCAGTACATCATTACATTGTTCATTGGAGTTGCTCTTATTTCTTTACTTAACTGGGTAAGTAAACACGTCTGGTTTTTCAGGTCATTTACCATTGGTGAGCCAATCCCGATCATTAAGAACGGTCAGTTTTTGATGGACAATATACTCAGACGTCGCAATAAAATAGATATCATTAATGTCGCGTCTCAACTTCATTCACAGGGCGTACATTCATTTCAGGAAATACGCTACGCACAAATAGAGCCAAGTGGTTCTCTGTCTGTAGTTTGTGAAGGGAGTAAAATGCCGTCAATAATCCTCATGAAAGATGGCAGAGCACGCCTGTCCGAACTCAATAGTATTGAGAAAGACGAAGAGTGGCTCGATAACCTACTCAGGGATTCTGGGATAGAAAGAGATCAAGTGTTCATCGCAGAGTTCTGGGAGGGAGAGATTACTTTTATTCTTAAAGATGGAAACGTAAGAAGAAATCTATAACCGGAGTGATAATCACAAAATAGCAACGAGTCACTGATTCTACGGTCTCCGGGTAACTCCGCTCCAGTAAGCCAGGCCCTAACTCACTCTCGGGGCCCGTGGCGCTTATCATCCTTTATCTGTGACCCGGCTACCCTCAGCGGTGCACGGCGAGCAGGGGCGGACCCACAGCGTACAGGGGCTGTAATCAGAATGATGGAAAGTGATGTGTTACCCGGAATAAGTGGCGTAAGGGCAGCTGTACCGGGCTACCCCTCTGGCAATAAAAACCGGAACCGCAGAGAAGTTAGGTGTCGGTGGTAAATATGACGGGGTATACGGCAGGCTTTGCTCCGGCAAGCCGTCCTGAAGTTGCACTGGTTGAATCGCCACGGGTTTAACAGACACCTCGGAGTCATTTAAAATGGCTTAAAGAGAGGTGCACATGAGCAGTAAGCGTTATCCTGAAGAGTTTAAAATTGAAGCAGTTAAACAGTTTGTTGATCGTGGTCACTCTGTTTCCAGTGTTGCAACACGTCTCGATATCACTACCCACAGTCTTTATGCCTGAATAAAGAAGTACGGACCGGACTCTTCCACCAACAAAGAACCGTCAGATGCTCAGGCCGAGATCCGCCGACTCCAGAAGGAGCTGAAGCGGGTTACTGACGAACGGGACATATTAAAAAAAGCCGCGGCGTACTTCGCAAAGCTGTCCGACTGAGGTACGCCTTTATCCGTGACAACACCGGTTGCTGGCCTGTTCGTCTGCTCTGGCGGGTGCTGAATGTTCATCCGAGTGGATTTTACGCCTGGCTTCAGCAGTCACATTCACTACGACATCAGTCGGATCTGAGGCTAACAGGAAAAATCAAACAGTTCTGGCTGGAGTCCGGTTGCGTTTATGGCTATCGCAAGATCCATCTCGACCTGCGAGATAGCGGGCAACTGTGCGGGATTAATCGGGTCTGGCGGCTGATGAAGCGTGCCGGGATAAAGGCTCAGGTCGGGTACCGAAGCCCACGAGCGCGTAAGGGGGCCAGTATCGTGACACCCAACAGGCTCCAGCGGCAGTTCAACCCGGAAGCCCCGGATGAACGTTGGGTAACGGATATAACTTACATCCGAACTCACGAAGGCTGGCTGTATCTGGCCGTGGTTGTTGATCTGTTCTCGCGCAAAGTTATCGGCTGGTCAATGCAACCCCGGATGACAAAAGAAATTGTCCTGAATGCGCTTCTGATGGCCGTGTGGCGACGTAATCCTCAAAAACAGGTGTTGGTTCATTCTGATCAAGGTAGTCAGTACACAAGCCATGAATGGCAGTCGTTCCTGAAATCACACGGGCTGGAGGGCAGTATGAGTCGTCGTGGTAACTGTCACGACAATGCAGTTGTAGAAAGTTCTTTCCAGCTACTGAAGCGCGAACGGATAAAGAAAAAGATCTACGGAAAGCGGGAAGAAGCCCGCAGTGATATTTTTGATTACATCGAAATGTTTTATAACAGAAAACGTCGGCATGGTTCGAGCGATCAGATGCCACCGACGGAATATGAATATCAATATTATCAACGGCTCCGAAGTGTCTAGATTATCCGTGGCGATTCACTCTGGAAAGAGTAAAGTATTGAAACGCAACTATTTATTCATATTATTTAACATAATCTTTGTTATGCGCACTAGTTTTGTAACTCCCATATTCTAATGTCACTTTTAACCCATTTAGTGATGTCACTTTTTCTGGCATAAAGGATCTAATCCTCAGGCCATGGAGACATCAGGATGCTTGTGACCATGTCAGATAAAGAACTCAGCCGGATTAATGTGATTCAGTCGGTTGTTGAGAAACGTATGCTCCGGCGTGATGCTGCCCGTCAGCTTGCTTTGACCGAACGTCAGACACAGCGGTTAATGAACCGCTTTCGTGAGTTTGGCGCCGCAGGACTGGTAAACCTTCGGCGTGGACGACCTGGTAATCACAGGCTTCCTGAGTCACTGAAGCTGCGAGTTCTTTCGTTACTTCACGATCATTACAGCGACTTTGGACCAACACTGGCCGCAGAAAAATTACGCGAACGTCACAACATCACAGTATCTGTTGAAACGCTCAGAAAATGGATGACAGTTGATGGACTCTGGGTTCCTTATTCACGTCGCAGGCCCCGCGTTCATCAACCCAGATACCGGCGTGACTGCCTCGGAGAACTTGTTCAGATTGATGGTTCTCCGCATGACTGGTTTGAAGGTCGAGCGCCGAAATGCTGCCTGCTCGTCTTTATTGATGACGCGACTGGTCGTCTGATGCACCTTCGTTTTGGTGAGACTGAATCAGCCTTTGATTACATGATGGCCACTCGCGAGTATCTCGAACAACACGGCAAGCCCCTTGCGTTCTACAGCGATAAGCACGGCATTTTCAGGGTCAATAATGGAGGTTCAACCACAACCGGCGTCACCCAGTTTGGCCGTGTGCTTTCTGAACTGGGGATCGAGCTGATTTGTGCCAACAGTCCGCAGGCTAAAGGCCGCGTAGAGCGCGCAAATCAGACACTTCAGGATCGGCTTATCAAAGAGATGCGTCTCGAGGGAATCAGTAGTATTGAAGCAGCCAACGCCTGGCTGGATACCTTCATCGCTGACTTCAATCGTCGCTTCGCAAGATCAGCAAAATACCCCAAAGATCTGCACCGACCCGTTGCTGAAAGCAACGAAGAGCTGGATGATATCTTTGCCTGGCAGGAGCTGCGTAAACTGTCTAAAACGCTGACTTTCCGCTATGACAAGATGATATATCTGGTTGAACCTACAGAAGAAAATACCCGTATCGCGGGCGAAAAACTCACAGTCTACGATTATCCAGACGGCACACTGGCATTCAAATACGGTTACCGTTCACTCAAATATCAGGTATTCGACAAACTGGAATGTGTCGATCAGGGACAAATCGTTGATAACAAACGCCTAGGGGCCGTTCTTAAACTGGCGCAGAGCAAAATGGATGAACTTGAACGTGATGGTAAACGTGACCGAAATAAAAAGATGCCCAAACGACGTGCACAGGCCAGAATTCAGGAGCAGCTCAGAGCAACTAATCCGGTTCTTGCCAACCCGAAGGAATTTAGGGCCAGTTTGAAACGCTAGCCCCTGCTCTGCCTGATTAGCCTAAAGCTCTGGCCATAATCACGACCAGGGTTTAACGCGGTGCGTAGCCTTCTTCGCTCAAGGCCTTCTGCAATTTATCGATCGCGTCTTTCATAAGATACGTCTCATCATCGCTGATGGCACAGGCCCTCATCTCAGTCCAGGTCAGACGCTTAATAAACTGTGCTAGCGCCATTGCTTCTTTATCATCAAGTTCAAGAAATAACTTCTCAATACCATTCATAAGCATCCCTCTTAAGTTGAGATTCAATATTATCAGATGGCAGTATCCGGAAAGAGTATCCCGCATCAAAAAACTGATAACCGTTGCAACCACAGATTTCCAGGACTGTGTTCAGACGCAACCTGTCACTTCAGGTGACATTTGAAACTGGCTAAAACAGGTGACATTTTGAGCTTGCAATAACACATTGTGTGGTAGCTAAATTGAGATGTCCGTCTCTGACCAAATAGACATGTCCGCGCTATGGCCTCATCACAGCTATCACGGGACTATTTACAAACTTATTTCCCGGAACTAGCAACACTTTTTGCGTGGCGTTGTCCCTGATAAAGAAAGGGCAGAATGTCAGTAAGGTGAAACAATAATTACATAAGAACCAGTATAATCACCAGCCGCAATCGTCACGCTTTTTTTTCAATCTGGATTAAATCTCTAGATTGAATATCTTTCCGGATGGAAGATTCAGGGTTGAACTCATTGCATAGTCGTTCACATAAAAGCACATTTTAAATGATATTAATTTTCCTTTAAAGTTGGGGGGCTCCCTTAAAAAGCCCTGCGTGAGCGAGGCTATAGATATGCTATCTTACTTTGAAAGTGAAAGCTGATTTGCCTAAATTCAGAGGCTATTTTTTGAGACTGTAAATTTTTGTTTACCTATCTATCCCAGATGAAGCTATAATATTTATTTTTCCGCATTTTTTCTTAAGGATAATGCAAGCGCGATCGAAATCGTAGGAATCATCGGAATACGCAACTCTCGCACCGTTGGTAACACTAGAGATATCTGGTAAAAATACAATCAGGAATCTGGCGGGCCACTTCCAGATTCCTGGTGCATCTTTTTATACCTCAGTTAGTTATAATCCATCAGTCTATGTTTCCACGAATATTTGCTGAGGTATCTGGTGCTCCTTCTATAGAATGTGAAGCTGCTTTAATTTGTACAAATTCTGAGTTATCAAACGAAGCAAAAATTCTCATAGTTGCAGTGCCGTAATCGTCATGCCAGCAATGACGGTAAAGTCTGGTCAAACTTGCCCAATTGGTAGTATTCGCAGTATCAGTTGTCACCTTATTATTGAGAGAAACATACTTTACCGGATATTTAGTATCATCATCTCCACCAACGATGTTTATTTTTGCATCAATATAAGCACTTACAGGCGCTAACAGGGTTTTGTTACCCGTATTCAGGGTTACAGACCCTTCAACCATCCAGTTGCGAGAACCCTGTGTCATATCCCAAACACAGTCGTCTTCCTCTTTAGCTGGCGGCGTATGATCATTAGAGGTGAAAATATAATAACCTCCCGTTATCAATGACTTAACGTCATCAACTCCAGGTTTAGAAACTGTGACGTTTTTTTCTACAGTAGTAGTTAATCCATGTGCTCCTGTAGCGACAATGCTCACTTTCAGCGTTTTTCCCCAGAAAGTTTTGTTCGCATTAATATCCGTAACATCACCAATTAGTTTATCTGCTTGCTGATTGCTCAGAATATTCCCATTGGAGTCAAGAACTTGAATCTCCACTTTTAGGGGTTTAATTGTAAAATCACTGGTGTCTGCACTCCATGTAGCCTGTGCGTAATCCGTTACAAATATTGGTGTCCAGTCGCCGCTGCTGGTAGGTATTCCTCCTTTGCTTATATGTTGCAATTGAGTGAAGTTGATTGCTGGTTTGCCATAGACAATAACGTTATACTCAGCACTACTCTCCTCATAATAATCATTATTCACCACCGTTAACCGAATCTGAGTGGTTCCGTGGCTAATGGCCGTCTGAACGCTTCCGTTGCTATCGACATTAATCACATTATCGTTACTCGAACTCCATTTAAGCTGTGCTTCAGGCGACAGTTTTTGTTCAGGTTTTTGAGGAGTAAAAGATTCATTATCATTTAACTCAACTTTTGGCTCAGCAAAGGAAAGTTTAACAATACCTTTTGACAGGTTATAAGGCACAGAAGCCTGCGACGCTTTAAATTGATCTGTTTCAGGTGTGGACACCATCAGGATGGTATTACCTGGTTTTACGTTCGTAACTTTCCCATCTTTGTCAATGGTAGCGATTTTCGAATCATTACTTTCATATTTTATTGTCAGAATGCCCTTTGCATCAGGGTTACCAAAGTTAACGGTGATGGTATGAGCCGAATCTTCCCCCCACGAGGCATTAATGACGTTTTGATTAGGGGTTGTCTTAGGATCAGCTTTAGACACATCCAGTGTGTACGACGCCATTGCCTGATTGTACTGCTCATTACCTGGTGTATAGACCGAAACTCTCGTGCTTCCTGCTTTCAAAAGAGTGACTTTCCCGTTCCCGTCAACAGTGGCCACACTGGGGTTTGAGCTCGACCACGTCTGTTCCACACCGTCAGGCATACCGCGTACCGCCTGAGACGCATTGAAACCTCTCGTCCATGTCACTGGCTGTTCAGCATTATCAAACCGCAAGTCTGGAGTAATAGCACCTACAGTGATAGTCACGGGGTTCCCAACCGTTGTACCGTCAACTTGTGCATTAAGAGTAACCGATCCTTTGGTTGTCGCGGTACCGGTCGCCACATATTTTCCATTCTGCTGCTCCTGAACCGGGCTGAGCTTAAAGCCCGCCAGAGAGTCTCCCCCCATAATTGTCACTGTTTTTCCCGTAACCGGATTACCATAGCTGTCTTCAAGACTGGCTGTCAGCTTGACCGAATCCTTTCCGTCGGAGCCTATGCTGGTTTTATCTGCTCCAAAGGTCGCATTTTTTATCTCTCCGGCCACCACGGTTACGTTGTCTGCCTGCATGTGGTTATCTGTATCAAGATATGCAGTCATCTGAAGTTGGCCCGCGGTGTGGCTTTTCACCGTTGTGGTCGCGATACCCTTTTCATTGGTGCGCGAAGTTGGTTCATAGCCTTCCGCCTGACCACGAAGTTGCCAGGAAACCACCACATTTGTTAACAGGTTTCCCTGTGCGTCAGTGACCGTGGCGCTGTAGGTTACCCCTTTTGCGTCACCTGCTACCAGTGTGGTTTTATCTGGTCTGACGGTAGATAGTTTCCAGCTGTCTGTATCGCCTTTCACCGTCAGTGTTCGACTCTTTTTCAGCGTAATATTACCCACTTTAGCCGTAAGTGTGGCGCTGCCTGCTTTGTTGCTGGTTACCGTCATGGTATAGCGGCCAGGTGCGTTGCTGTTTTCCTGGCTATCGCTGACGAGCACATTGTTGTTATCGCTGCGACCGCTGACACTTTTCCCTGCAAGGAGATTGCCATTACTGTCTCGCAACGTCAGGGTCAGCGTTGCGGTTTCTTTTCCTGCAACAATGGACGAAGGGACAAGTGTCAGTTCTGAACGATTCTCATCCACATCACCGGCACTGAACATTACATCAGGAGCGGCTGTAGTGCCGGACGGAAGAATGAGTTTTACTTTGGCAGTACCTGCGAGCGCACGGGTCAGCGTGACACGGGCGGTGCCGGAGTCATCTGTCCGTGTCACCTGTGAACTGAGCGTGCTCCCTTCGTTTGCACTCCAGGTTACCGGGATACCAGCCCCCAAAGCATTCTCGTTAGCATCGGTCAGTACCGCAGTATACGTTACAGAATCGCCCACCGTGGCAGATGTTGGCGCCGCGCTGATGTTGCCCAGGACTTTGGCCGTACTATTATCTGCATTAAGCGTGAGTGGAACGGTATGGTTGATGCGGATATTGCTCACATTCGCGCTGACCAGAGTGGTTCCCGTTTTTTTGCCCGTTACAGTTGCCTCGTAGATTCCAGTCGACACCTCTCTGAATGCTGATATGTTCATCTTCAGGTCTGTCGCAAAATTCGCGTTTATTTTATCCTTGAGACCTGTCAGTAGGTTGCTCTCAGCATCCCGGACAGTGACGCTGAGAGTGGCTGTTTCTTTTCCTGCGATAATGCGGGAAGGGGAGAGACTGAGTGAGGATTTATCTGCACTGATATCGCCGGCTGTGAAATTGATAGCTTTATTTGCCTTAACAGATGAACTTCCACCCAACATAGCAGACACCCACGCCGTACCGGCATTACGGCTACTTAACGTGATTTCAGCCACGCCGTTCTCATCAGTACTGCTCAGGCTTGAAGAGAGCGTGCCTAGTGTGGTACTCCAGCCCACGGCAACGCCTTTAAGTTTTGTGTTGCCATTTTTATCTTTAATTTGTGCCCGGATTGTCACGGTTTCCTGTCCATCGGCCTTAGCCGTGTCAGCACCGGATATCGCCACATTGTCAATCTGCGCAGAATCCTGGTTTGCTAAAAGAGCCAGTGGCGTCTGCAGGTTAACCGCACCGCTTTGCGCCGTCAGTGTCCATATTCCTTCGGTCGTTCCGGTAACCGCCGCCTGATAGACTCCTTCTCCCTTTTCAGCTTGTGTAAAGTGGATACCTGATTGGCTGTCTGCCTGCCAGTCGATGCGCTTTCCTGCTACCGGGTTATCCCATTTATCCCGAAGAATAAGTGAGGCAAAAGCTTTTGACTTACCGTCAGCGGTAATAGACTGGGGCGAAACAGAAAGCTGACTATGCTCACCGACAGGTTCCCCGGGTCCAAAATCAACCTGAGCCGAACCTTTGTGGCCATTATAAAGTACGGCAGTGACCGTCGTCATCGCCGCCTGCGTTCCCGACAGTTTTACCGTCGCCAGGCCTTTCTCATTGGTCTGGCTGACCGTGTCACTCAACTGATTGTGATCGGTTTGCCATGCCACGCTCGTGCCGGAAACAGGGTTTTGGTTCCCGTCAAGAACGGTGGCCGTCAGTACAACAGGTTGAGCTTGTCCTGCCGTTGCCGATGTTTTGTCTGGAACAACAGTCACATTGGCTGTCTGCTCATCAGGAAGAGCCTGCAGGGACAGTGTTTTCTCAGAGCCTTTACCAGAGGAGGCAGTAACAGTCACCTGGCCTGCATATCGGGTTCTCAGGGAGGCTGAAGCCATGCCATCAGGGTTGGTTACCGGACGAGCAGGGGTAATTTCGGCTTTATTGCCGTTGCTGAGCGCAATTTCCACACCGGAAAGCGGGTTACCGTGGGGGTCAGTTACGCCGACGGTGAGTGTTGCGGTATCTTTATCATTGGCCGTCAGCGTCTGTTTATTGCTTGTCAGTGCTTTAATAACAGGGCTCTGTTTGTCAGCAATAAAGGTAAACGGAGAGGCAGATTTTGATGACGCATTTGTGGATGCGGTCACGACCACGTCGCTGTATGCTCGCGTACTGGTGACTTCTGCTTCTGCTATCCCTTGCTCAGAGGTCAGGGTTTGTGAACGTTTAAAGGATACGATGCTGCTGTCCTTGTTAGATTTCCAGTCTACCGGAATACCGGAAAGCGGGTTGCCATTCTGGTCTTTGATAAGCGCCCTGAATGTCACCGCAGTGGCGCCGTCGGCGACACCGGATGCCGCTGTCGTATCCACAGAGGTCACGATGGCGGTCGCATTATTGCCGGTAAATTTGGTCTCTTTTGAGACTGACCGGTTATTAACGCTGGCTGCCACACGCGAAGTACCGGCAACGGTGCTGGTCAGGGTGGTGGTGACCATGCCCTTAATATCTGTTTTAACGTTTTTTTCTGCAAGTACAGCACCGTTATCTGCACTTATTGTGACCAGGATGTCTGGTACGGCATTGCCCTGTGCATCGGTAACACGGGCTGTCACTGTTTTTTCTGTCTTACCATCAGCCAGTGAGTCTTCAGGGAGGACACTGAAATTCTTTTTCTCAATCCGCGCCGTATTCTGGTCAGGACGGAATGAGAGCTTCAGTGTCTTACTCCCCTTGCCTTTAATACTGGCCGTAATATTTGTTTCACCGGCATGCAGGGAGGTTACCGGAACAACGACAGTGCCATCGGGCTCAGTGACAGCCGTTCCTGCAACAGTCGCGCCATGGTCTGCTTTCAGTAAGACAGCCTGACCGGGTACGGGATTATTTTGTGCGTCAACAACCGTTACTCGAAACTTGTTCTGCGATTGCCCGTCAGCAATGGCATTGTTTTCAATTACGTCCAGGGCATCAATCAGAGCGGTGGTGTTATCTGCTGTCAGCGTCACATTAGCCGATGCAAAATGGACGTTCCGGGCTGATGGTGTCAGCGTGAACGTTTCCGGCATGGTTCCTGCTGTGACTTTTATCACATATTCTCCAGCAGCACGTCTGGAGAATGCCGACAGGATGGCGCGGCGGCTTCCACGAAGTTTAGATGTTTTATCAATACTGATTTCTTTTTCAGCAATATCAACCGGATGCCCATTTTTGTCTTTCACCTTCAGGACAAATTCTTGCTGCGCACTCCCGTCAGCAGGTAGTGTTGCGGTAGATGGCGAGAACGAACTGGTCGTTGTATCAATTGCAGCCTGGGTGACGGTAACCTGAGTGTCTGCCCGGCTGGAGACATTTCCTTTTTTGTCCACGGCCACGCCGCTCACGGTATAGCTATTAACGGCTCCCGGGTCAGAGTGGTATGTCGGCATGACAACGTCCCAGCCGCTGCCGCTCTGCAAAATTTTGCCTCCGGCAGCAATCAGTGCCGACGCTGACCAGTCGATATGCTCAAGCCCATATTTGCTTGTCACTGATACCCCGAGTGATTTCCTTTCACCGGCATAGCCAGTGACTAAACCAGCCGTTTTGAGACGAATCACTTCTTTTTTGCGGTACTCCAGAACAATATTATTGTTGCGTTCTACGAAATCATAACGGCTACCCGCCAGGCTGCGCATAGCGGCCACTGCATCAGGGTTAATCTGCTGTTGCCACGGCACTCCAGGTTGGTAATTAATGTCAACGCCAAAATGAGTGTCATTCTCGCCCGATTTACCCTGCCGTTGCTCGGCGCTGAGTGTAATTAACGGTACTGGTGTGTAGGTTACTCCCGCCGTAATGGCATGTGGATCTCGCTGGCGATTGTCTATGCCAAACAGCCCGACCTCCTGGCCATAATATTGTTCATAGGTCAATTTCCCCCCCAACTGCGGTAGCACAGGAAGCCAGGCCTGAGCACGAACATCCCATCCGTTAGCCGGCCGTTCTTCATAATCGGTAACATCTGGCGAGTTTTTCCAGTTAGTCAGGCGTTGATATCCATTTACACCTAACTTTAAGAAATCGCGCCAATACTCCAGACCTAATCCCATGCGAGCGTGGTCACGCGACAGGTCATAGTCCAGAAAGGTATTCCCTCCCAGCATCCACGTATCTGTGAACCAGCGATATCCCATCCCCAGGTTTGACTGGGTGCGGTCATCTGTACGGTGCAGACTGGCCTGGGTGAAGACAAGTCTGTCTTTTTGTTCATGCAAAGGAACCAGCAGGTCAAACTGATAATTTTTGAGGGAGAAGTGCTTGTTGGTATCCAGTTGTACTCTTGCAGTACCAAACCGGCTTAGCCACTGCTGAATTTCACTACTGGCCGCGCCGGAGGCCATACCGCGAGCCATTGACGCCGCCGCATCACCGTTTGGGTCCTGGCTTAGAAATGCGCCAGCCTGTGAAGCCATCCCTGCCAGTTTTAGATTTTCAGCATCGTCGTCAGGCGTGCCGGATGCATCAGCTGCACTGTTATGATGTATATCTCCTGTTAAAGGCTCATAAGGAACGTCGAGTTCATCTCCCGGTTGCAGATGGTCAAAGCCGTGCGAAAAAGTGCGTAGCTGATTTAACTGGCGCAGTGCTGATAGCGGTATATTGTATTTTTTCGCTACTGACTCTGTGCTTTCTCCTGGTGACAGGGTGTAGACCTTTGTTGGCACTGGCGCACGACTATTGGTGCTTTCCAAAAAATGTCGGTCGCTACCCGCCCCTGCCATCAACGGTGTAAATGCGCCTGCCAGTGGGAAAGCTATCTGGGTGATAATATTCACCCATGCTATCAACTGCGTCTTGCGCGGGCATTTAATCACTTTCTTATTATGCTGTGGGTAAATGGAGTGTGAAGTCACTGTATCGTTTCTCTGTAACGTTGTTTAAAATCTAAATGAGACGCACATCAGCATTCGGGTGAGTTTTTAAAGACGATGGGGATGGGCGACGGTGGTTAATAAAAAGTAAAAATTCATTGATGTGTTTGAAGCCCAGTTTTTTAAGCGCACGTTTACGCCAGTAGTAGGCGTTTTTTGTCGATATATTCATCCACGCGGCCACCGCATGCATATTCTGAACCAACAGATAGCGATTTAAAGCGGTCCACTCTTTCGCGCACAGAGGCATATCGTTGGCATCTGCTTTCCTGGGCTGTAACGTCCCGTTCATCCATAACAACACTGACTCACGCATGCTGTGCAGGCCTGCTTTAGCGAGAACAATAGCGTGAGTCCCCCGGATCTGTTGATGAATTAAGGGCGTCATTTCATCCACAAAAAGCAGGGCAGGAAAGCGCAATTGATAAGAGATGCTTTGTAGCCACTGAAGGCTACGAGATATTTCGAGCGGTGAGCAATCGACCAGTGTGATAATAAAATATACCGTGTGTTCCACGCGGTAATGGCTGAAATTAACAGGTAATGGGCCAATATCCCATTTTGCCTCAGGTATCAGTTTCATGAGACCAATTGAAAACAGGGGAGAAGCAGAAAATACCCTGATTAAAAGAGGAGATACATTGCAATGGACTGAGGGATGCATGTCTTTTGGCTCCAGAATATAAAAAACGTGCCTGAAGCAGAAGCAATGTTGCCAGATAACTCATGCAGAGCTCTTAAGCAGGAACTTTGGCTAATAGTCAGTCACGGAAAGTGACTAATTAGAACACAAACGCCTTTGATCAACAAAATCGATCAATAAAGATAAACCAATCGACAAAAGCAATCAATAAGTAGCTAATCGATCGATCATGTCGATCGCATTTCAAGGATTATATATAAAAATATTCTTAATATTCATGGACAAAGAAAGAAATATCAAAAATGGAATTTAATGGTGAAATTGCGGTGACAGGAGGAATTCCGTCAAGTTAAGAAATAATTTATTACATTTTAGGGAGCGAGAATTATTCAGGTCTTTTTGGAAGTCTTAAGAGCGGCATATAAGGATATATGCCGTAGAGTAGTTATCGTGGTGTATTAGACATCAGCTAGTGATCTTGGCCCACCATATCCGGACAGCTTTTGTATTTTAAGTTAACGATGCCCGATGTTGTCGGTATTCCCTCGGGGAGTTATATCCCGGCACGCTGTGCGGAGGGGCATTGTATTGCGTGAACGCTGCTGCAAGGTTCCGCACTGCTGTTCCCACATCCGGTTTTGGCATAAACGCGATATAGTCGTCCTCACGAACCTTTCAGCCATACCGTTACGCTGTGGGCTGTGCGTATTCTGGCGAAGATGAAAACGTGGAAGTAAATGGAGCACGTGACAAATTAGCGGCAGGACATGCCTTGCCTGCCTGTGTAGGGATGGTCCAGTCAGGCCGCCCGTTGAAGCAGGAACCCACCGAGGCGAGACAGGCCTCGGTATGAACGCTGTAGGAATCCCCGTCTTTTAGGGAGGAGAGAATGTCAAGCCTATAGAAATAAATTAGCAAGATTTAAGGGAAGGTAGAAGATCCGCCAAACTCGAGATAAATTCTTGCCAGATTCTGCAACTGATTAAAGTGGTTTTCATCCAGCCGCAGTTCCGCCTGACGGCGTTTTTCCTGAGCATTGAGCCAGAATGAGATACGTGCTGCGCCCTGCCGGTAACGCACTTCGTTTAACCGCTCCGACTCACGCGCAAGTTCCAGTCCCATCCGAAGCCTTGTCTCCTGAGCCTGAAGCTGATTAAACAGGGAAAGCTCGTCTTCGATGCTACTCATGGCCTTATAAAGCAGCTGTTTAAACTCCAGCACTCGCTGCTCGTAATCATTACGGGCAATTTTTACCTCGACGCCCCGCTGCCGCCATTCCAGGAACGGCAGCGTCAGATTAGCGCCTACGGTGCCGATCGGATTATGCAGGAATGTCAGCAGCGAAGTGCTGCTGGTACCGAGATCGCCGGTCAGGTTAAAGGTGGGATAAAATTCGGTTCGCTTGATATCAACCGTAGCCAGAGCCTCACGCACCTGCCATTCTTTAGCTCTGATGTCAGGACGGTGCATCAGCACGCTGGCAGGAATATTCGCATTTATCGCCGGCAGGATCCTTCTAGGCAGCATTGTTGGCTCGACCATCGGGTTGCCCGGCGCGGTGCCGAGCAGGACCGCCTGCTGATTGAGCCCCTGCAAACGCTCCCGTTGTAGCGCGGTAAGCCGGTTTTCCTGCGTCAGCAGGTTTTGTTGCGCGTCAACCACATCCAGCGATGAGGCGCCTCCTGCGCGATAGCGAGCCTCGCCCAGTCGAAGCGTCTCTTTTGCATAATCGATACTCTGCATGAGGACAGTAATCTTCTGATTCACAAAGGCAATGCGCCAGTAATTATTGCTGGCCTCTGAAAGCAGCGCCAGGCGCGCGGAGCGCAAATCCTCTTCGCTGGCATGGCTTGCCCATTCTGCCGCGTCGTGCTGACGGGCAATTTTGCCCCAGAGATCCAGCTCATAGCTGGTGCTGAGACTGGCTAAGCTGCCTTTTGTCCAGCCGGACGAGTTGTTTAACTGATTTTTTCCGTCCACGCCGAGCGAACCTTTTAGCCCGGGATCGTTGATGATACCAACTCTTTCCGAGTCGAGTCGCGCCCGAAACACCCGCAGCACAGCAATAGCCACATTGTTATTCCTTGCCATCACCTCGTGGAGCCAGTAATCGAGCTGGGGATCGTTAAACGCTCTCCAGTTAAATGGGGCAAGATCTCCGACTGCCTCGCTCATGTTCCAGCTGGCGGGATAGCTCACTTCGGGAGCGTGATAGTCGCTTTTCAGCGTAGTTGTGCAACCAGCGCTGAGCGCGGCGGCAAGGCATAAAACCAAAGGGGATAAAATTTTCATAGGTCACTCGCTGGCCAGTGAAACGACCGGATCCATCCTTGCTGCCTTGCGGGCGGGGAGATAACCGAAGATCATGCCGATTAAAGTTGAACAGAAAAATGCGGCGGCAGCTGCCTGCCATGAATATATTGCAGTGAACATTCCGCCCGCCAGGGCGGTAAAGAGCGCACCTGCGGCATACGAGAGAGCAACCCCTAACGCGCCGCCAATCAGGCAAACCAGCACAGCTTCAATCATAAACTGCTGCATAATGTCGCTGCGCCTCGCGCCTACCGCCATACGCACGCCGATTTCATGAGTTCGTTCGGTCACGGAGACCAGCATGATGTTCATTACCCCGATACTACCTATCATGAGCGAGATGCAGGCGACCATCAGTATTAAAATGCTGAAGGTCATTGAGGTGCGTTCGATTGATTTTCTGATCTGTTCGTAGTTATAGAGCTGGAAGTCTTTTGCACCGTGACGCTGGGTTAACAGCTGAGAAATAGCGCTAACCGCCGCCTCGTCCGCCACATTGTCTTTTAGCCTGACGCTAATGCTGGTCAGCACCTGTTTGCCTACCATACGGTACATTACCGTGCTGTAAGGTACCCATACAGTAATGCGGTTTGGCGCATAGCTCTGGTTATTGCTTTTGGCGATGCCCACTACGCGTACAGGTACGGAACCAAGAAAAACAATTTGCCCCAGCGCCTGTAGCCCCGCATTGTCAAACAGCGCCTTGCGGGTGTTCTCATCAATAATGACGTCCTGCAGGGCGTTACGGTCGTCCCTGAAGGTCGCCCCCTGCAGTAACTCAATACCGTTAACGCGAAAATGATCCCGACCAACGCCGTTGATGGATGCCGTTGCAGATTTACCGAGAAAACGTATGTTATCAGAGGTGCTAACCTCCGGGCTTACGCTGTCGACAAATCCCTGCTTCGCCAGCGCATCAGCGTCCGCAGAGACCAACGTCCGAATATCCTCGATGCTGTCATCGAAAAAATCTCGTCCTGGATAGATTCTGACCACGTTGGTCCCCAGAACTTTAATATTCTCCAGCGTCTTCTGCTTGGCGCCCTCACCCAATGCCACTACGGTGACAACGGCGGCAATACCGAAAATAATCCCGGTCATGGTTAGCGTGGTACGCAAGCGGTACGCGTTCATCGCTTTTAGCGCCATTTGAAGCGATTCACGCGTACGATCGAGCAGCGTTTGCCAATGGCTTTGCTGGATAAGGTTATGCGGCGGCAGCGTTTCCGACGCAGTTACGCAACTGTCGCTATCAGCGATAATTTCGCCGTCACGCAGCTCGATAATACGCTTCGCGTGCTTGGCCACCTTCATATCATGGGTCACCATCACAACGGTATGACCACGCTGATTAAGCTCGCTCAGGATGGCTAACACCTCCTGCCCGGACTGCGAGTCCAGCGCACCAGTCGGCTCATCCGCAAGGATTATCTCTCCGCCGTTGATCAGCGCTCGGGCAATACTTACGCGCTGCTGCTGGCCGCCTGAAAGTTCACCGGGTTTATGATGCTCACGTCCTTCCAGCCCAAGTCTGCCAAGCAGGGTGGCCGCACGCAGCTGACGGTTTTCGCGTTCGCTATTGGCATAAATAGCTGGGATCTCAACATTGCCGAGCGCGCTAAGGTCAGGCATCAAATGGTAACGCTGGAAGATAAAGCCGATATGTTCCCGGCGCACTCTGGCCAGCTCATCGGGCGAAAGATGGGCGGCGTTTTGCCCGCCGATATAGTAATTGCCGCTGTCGGGTACGTCGAGACAGCCCATGATGTTCATAAGGGTCGATTTCCCCGAACCTGATGGACCGATGATCGCCACCATTTCTCCGGCCGCGATAGTCAAATCGACGTTTTTCAGGATGGTCAACGCCTGGTCACCGTTGCCATAAGTTCGGCTAATGCCTCTCAGCACAATTATGTTTCTCACAGCACAAACCCTTCCCCAGTCGCTTTCTCACCCGGCTGCGACAGAACGACATTTTCCCCGACCTTTAAGCCTTCGAGGATCTGAATATCCACGCTGTTGGTGATGCCGGTTTTCACATCCCGAGTTTCCAGCTTGCCATTAGCCGCCAGCACTTGGACCTGCTGCTTATTGCCCTCGGCTCTGCGCACTGCCTGAATGGGCACCAGCAGCGTATCTTTGGCTTCGCCAGCAAGCAGTGTAACCTGCGCTGTCATGGCAATACGGAGTCGGTTATCCGGGTTAGGTACATCGAGCAGAGCGTTATAATAAACGGACGCATTTGATGTGCCGGAGCCTGATGTCGAATTGCTGCTGGCAAGTGAGTCGTCTTTCATCACCGACTCCGGAGCCAGCTCAACGGTACGCAGCGTCGCGTCATAGACCTTGTCAGGCTCGGAGAAGATAGTGAAACGGGCTTTTTGGCCTTCGGAAATACGGGTGATATCGGCCTCAGAGATCTGAGCTTTAATGGTCATAACGTCCAGACGCGCAAGCTTTATGATGGTCGGCGCACTCTGGCTTGAGTTAACGGTTTGCCCCTGCTGAGTGACAACAGCGATAACAATACCGTCCATCGGCGCTACAACTTGCGCATAGCCAAGAGCGACCTTTTTCTTATCCACTCCTATCTGCGCCTTAACCAGTTTTGCATTCAGAGACAGTAATTCAGCACGCGTGGTGGCAAGCGTTGCCTCCGCAGACTCAAAATCTTCGCGCGAGCTGGCATCTTCACTTAACATCCGGCGCTGGCGTTTAAAACGCAGTTCGGCCTTTTTCAGGAGCGCCTGCTTCGCCTGGAGTTCGGCTTTCACTTCGTTGAGCTCAGCTTCGGCAATGCGTAAGTCGTTACGTTGAGGCACATCGTCAATGTCGGCAATCAACTGCCCTTTAGTCACGTGGTCGCCCAGCTTCACTTTCAGTGATTTCACCTGGCCTGAAACCTGCGCCCCTACGTTAACGCGTTCAATCGCGTCGATGCGGCCGGTCGCCAGAACAGAATTTTCCATATCGCCTTTGCGCACTGGGGCGGTAACATATTCCGGTACATCAGGGTTTCTCAGAGAGAAGAACAAAGCGATGATCAGAACGATGAGCAGAGCCACGGAAAAGGCTAAGGCGCGGCTAGAGATATATTTCGTTAGCATTGTGCAAGTTTTCCATAACGATGAAGCGGTGATCCCGGTTCTCATCGTGAATGCTCCTGTCTCTACTGGAGCTCAACACGGTACATCTGTTAAGATTTTATCCTGAGTGGTAAGGGGGTTAACCGCACTTCAGGAAAAACTTGGTGCTGTACAGTCATAACTGACCACCATTTTAGTAATGGTATAATTATCAGAAAAAATTTCTAACTAATTAACTTAAGCACATTGTCAACCGGAAACTTTTTGAGGGCAAAAGGATGCCAACAGCAAGAAATAGCACAACAGCGTTGGCTCTACCAAATAAGGTTACCACTTATCCCTTATCATGAAGTAAGTCATCTGTTCGATAAACACCGCAAACGCGTTGGGTTACCAGATCCGTACCTCAACCTTTTATCGCATATGGCAAACAACCACATTAAAAAGCCACTACTTAACTGTGCAGCTCCCTCGCTTTATCCGCGATTTAGAACACCTCCTTTTTAAAGGGAAATCACATAAGCATTTCTAGTTTTTTTGCATTTCTGCTCTGGCAGTCTAGTGTTTTCTTTTTTTATATCAAGAGTTATCATAAGACTCACTCACATAATAAATAATTTCCCCTGGTTGGCAATGTAACTCCCGACAGATAGCTGATAAGGTTGTGAACCTTATTGCCTTTGCTTTTCCCGACTTTAAAATAGACAAGTTAGCCTCTGTAATCCCTATCAGGTTAGCCAGTTGCTTTGATGTTAAGTTATTCTTTTTTAATAACACATCAAGTCTAATTTGAATGGCCATTATATAATCAACTTTTGTTCTTCATTAATAGTATTGGCCTCCTCTAGTACATACCCAAATATTATTACAGCACATCCGAGTGGCAAATACAATAGATTATCGAACTGATAATAAAAAATGAAGTGGCCGTCATGTTGATAGTTTAGTAAAAAAATATCACTTATGAATAAGAAGATGGAATAAAAAACGAAACCTGCACCTATTTTATAAACAATACCACGGCCATCGGAGTAAAAACCTTTGCCTGCCCCTAATTCTCGGAATATCAGGCTGGCCTGCCATAATAAACACCCTAAAATTAGATCTCTTATTAGATATGTTAACGATTGCAAATATATATTTTGATGAAACCCCGCTTCTCTGTTAACATCATATAATATGCCGTTGATAACTGTGAATGCAGCTGGACCATTCTTCAAAAGCATATATTGATCAATTACCGGTGTTAAAATCAAGCTGATTACAAAAATAAATTGTGTCGCCTTACATAATAATAAGATTTTTCGATCTGTTGTCATAATTAACACTTGCCTATCTTCTATGTAATTGCACTGCAGTATTATCGATTATCAATAATTATGCAAGTTAAATTTTACATTTTCCTACAGTAATGAGGTAAGCATTAGGGCCAAAAAAGTCTATTTCACTTAAATATCAGCACGTTAAGTTACTGCACACCTACATCAAAAAGAAAAAATTCCTTCGTGGTTCGCTCAGGATAGCCAGCACTTCCTGGCCGGATTGAGTGCCCAGCGCGCCGGTCGGTTCGTCCGCCAGGATGATCTTGCGGCCTTTGATCAGGAAGCGGGCGATGCTGACGCGTTGCTGTTGGCCGCCGGAAAGCTGGCCGGGCATGTGGTCTTCACGTCTCTCTAGCCCCAGCCGCACAGCGCTGCTGCCGGCGCTGATCGCGCCGGACGTTGGCGTAGATAGCCGGGATTTCGACGTTGTCCTGCACGCTGAGATCGGGAATCAAGTGGTAACGCTGGAAGATAAAAGCGATATGTCCGCGGCGCAGACGAGCCAACTCGTCCGGTGTCAGATGGGCGGCGTTCTAGCCGCTGATGTAGTAGTCACCGCGATCCGGCACGTAGAGGCAGCCCATGATGTTCATCAGCGTCGATTAGACGGAGCCCGAGGCGCCGATAATCGCCAGCAGTTGACCTATGGCGATGGTCAACTGCTGCCTTTCAACATCGTCCGTGCCTGACCGCCGTTGGTGTAGGTTCGGCTAATGCCTTTTAGTTCAATAACCGCATTCACAGGAAGATGGCACCCTCAGTCGATTCGGCGGCGTACTGCGACAGCACCACGGTTTCAGGCCTCTGAGGGTCTGAATGTCGAGGTTGCTGGTGATAACTTTGCGCGTAACCAGCCGCTGGTCCTGGGTCAGGAACATCACCTGCTGCTCATTTCCTTCATTATGCACTGCCTGAAACGGTACTAACAGCACCTCCCCTGTCAAGTAGAATTGATACCTCAGTAGTCATACCAATAAGTAGCCGATTATCAGGATTGGGCACATCCGGCTGCGCGTTGTAATAGTCTGAAGCATTCGAGATACCGGAAACGGAAGCAGGGGCGGCTCTACCGAGTGAGTCGTCTCCGATGCCGGTTCGATGGTACGTACCTCTATGTCGTGGCGTTTATCCGGATCGGAGAAAATAGTGAAGTAAGCCTTCTGGCCCAGCGAAATACGGGGGATGTCGGCTTCGGAGATCTGCGACTTGATTGTCATCATATCCAGCCGTGCTGGCTTGACCATGGTCGGTGCTCTTGGCTGAAGTTGACCGTTTGTCCTTGCGGCGTGGCCACAGCGATAACGATGCCGTACATCGGCGCGACTATATGCGTATACTCCAGCTCGATTTGCTTCTTGTCGACTTTAATCTGCACCTGCACCAAACTAGCATTGAGGGTAATTTGTTCGGCACGGGTGATGGTAAGCGTGGTTTCTGCAGTCTCGAAGTCTTCACATGAGCTTGCTTCATTGTTCAGCATACTGCGCTGGGGATTAAAACGTGATTCCGCCTGTACCAGTTGGGCCTGTTTGGTCTGCGGTCTGGCCTTGATGACGTTTAGCGCTGCCTCAGCCTTTCTTAAATCGATACGATGTTGCTGATCATCAATGTCAGCGATTGTTTGTTCTTTAGTTACACGCTTGCTCAGTTTGCTATTCAGTGATTTGACTTCACCGGAGACCCGCGCACCAACCAAGTGTCCGGTAGCCAGTACAGCGTTTTCGATACCGCCCAAGCGTAACTGTGCGGTGACATATTCCGTCAGTGGTTGGCGTTGGTAATGAAATTACCATAAAAAAATATAATAATAGTTACACATTAAAAAATGTAAATAAAGTAATTTTATTTTTTATAATGTGCATAGTCACTCCGTAACAAAAACAATCCCTTGACTTCAATAACTTTATATTTTCTTGAAAAGATCCAAAAAACTTCAAATATAACAGAAAACTACCCCCCCTTCGAGAGGTTTTATTATTAGATATATATTAATAGTTAAAAAATCCCTTGGCTGACAATTTAATATTGTCACAAACAGAAGAGCACAGTTGTAAATCCGCACTATTCTCTCAAAGAATCATTATTTTGAAAAAAATAGCAGACAAAAAAATGCACTCAACAAAATAAAAATCTCTATGATTAAGCAGAACCAAAATATTTTTCTCATAAACATATTAATTACTCTTCATGAGGATGATGCTCACATTGTTATCGAAAAACAATAATAAATGCAAGTAAAATGTCGATTAAATGGCTAAAATTGAGAGATCATAAGCAGTCAAGCTCAAGATAGAGTTCAAAGGGCACTGTTGCAAAGTTCGCGATGAGGTAGCCTGTTGTTTTTTGAAAAGCCCTACATTTCAAAAACTCTGCTCACCAGGCGCATCTCGCCCAAGGGATCACCATAATAAAATGCTGAAGCCTGGCCTTTGCGCAGTGCCCGCATCACTTCAATGCCCTTTATCGTGGCGTAAGCCGTTTTCATGGATTTAAATCCCAGCGTGGCGCCGATTATCCTTTTCAGTTTGCCGTGATCGCATTCAATGACGTTATTCCGGTACTTAATCTGTCGGTGTTCAAGGTCAGGCGGGCATCGACCTTCGCGTTTGAGCAGGACAAGCGCACGGCCATAGGTGGGCGCCTTATCCGTGTTGATAAATCTTGGGATCTGCCACTTTTTGACGTTGTTGAGGATTTTCCCCAGGAATCGATATGCCGCTTTGCTGTTACGACGTGGGGAGAGATAAAAATCGACGGTGCGCCCCCTGTTGTCGATGGCACGATACAGATAAGCCCACCGGCCATTCGCCTTCACGTACGTTTCGTCAATGTGCCATGGGTTCAGATCGGAAGGGTTACGCCAGTACCAGCGCAGTCGTTTCTCTATTTCAGGTGCATAACGCTGAACCCTGCGGTAAATCGTGGAGTGATCAACACTGAAACCGCGCTCTGCCAGCATCTCCTGCAGTTCATGGTAGCTGATGCCGTATTGCAGTACCAGCGTACCACCCACAAGATAATGTCACGCTGAAAATGTCGGCCTTTGAATGGGTTCATGTGCTGCTCCATCAGTAAAAGGTGAAGATGAGTTTATCACCAGCAGATTTTTGCAACAGTGCCGAAAATGATAGGTGGAATGAGAAAATGTAATCCTGAGCTGTGGATTGCAAGCCGATGATGATCAGCACTACAGTGAGTCCATAAAACGGTCGTTTTATGGAGACTGACAATTAATAGCGAAACCATTAACCTGGTAATGGAAGTTGAGTGGTGTATTTTATTTCCTCCATGGAAAAACTGGATGTTACATCACTCAACCCGCTTACTGAACTGACCAGCTTTTTGTAAAAACTATCGTAACCCTTCATATCTGAAACCACTACCTGAAGAAGATAATCATATTCTCCCGTGGTACGGAAAAAAGTCATCACTTCTGGCATACTATTGACCTGCGAAACGAAATGTTTATACCAGTCATGGCTGTGGTTTTTTGTTTTTATCATCACGAAGGCTGTAAGCGACAAGTTAAGCTTATCCTTACTCAACAGAGCAACCCGATCAGTGATGATCCCTTCATCTTCAAGACGTTTTATGCGCTTCCAGCAAGGATTCGGCGTTAAATCGACAGCCGCTGCCAGGTCCTGCAGACACAGTGTACAGTCATGTTGTAACAGCCTGAGCAGCTCCTTATCCTTCTTGTCCAGCATAACCGTCCCTTCTGATGGAGAATATTTTTCTCTAAAAGTATAAAATAACAGTGAAGAAAACAATATTTTTCTCCCGCTAAAAAGTTAAATTAATTTCTTTTACTGGGAGCATCTTATGCGCAGAGTGACGATATTGGTATTATTCCTGCTGGTTTCACTGACCTGGGGGACCACATGGCTGGCTATGCGGATAGCCGCTGAAACTATCCCTCCAGTGTTTGCAACCGGGATGAGGTTTATGTTTGCAGCTCCATTCTTAATCGGCATTGCATGGTTAAGAAAAACACCGCTTTTATTTCCACCCGGACAACGCTTATTCCAGCTTGTAATTTGTATTTTTTATTTTGCCATTCCTTTCTCTTTAATGATTTATGGTGAAACATATGTCAGCTCCGGGCTTGCCTCCATTATATTTTCAAACATGCCTGTGGCTGTTTTGATGGCATCAGTTTTGTTTTTGAATGAAAAAACAAACTCAATGCAGATTGCGGGTTTAACTATCGCAATAGTTGCACTGGCGGGCATTCTTCTCGAAGAAACGAAAACAAGCACAGAGACCCAATGGCAGGGGATCATTGCGCTTGTTTCAGCCGTAGTCATCCATGCCATCATATATACTCAATGCAAGAAAAGAAGCTGTACTGTCTCTGTTATAACGTTTAATGCGCTCCCGTGCTTTCTGGCAGGATTGTTACTTTCTGCGGCAGGATGGTTCTTCGAAAGACCACAGGTGTCAGCCTTCTCAGCACACTCAATATTAGCTACCCTGTATCTCGGAGCTTTTGCCGGGGTTTTTGGGATATTGTGCTACTTTGCTCTTCAGCAAAAGGCCAGTGCCTTTCAGGCTTCACTTGTATTCCTTATTTTTCCTCTGATTGCGGTAAGCCTGGAAAGCTATGTATATGGATATGCAATTTCAACGCAATCAATGCTGTTTATTATACCATTAGTTGCCGGGATATTTCTTACTCTTTTCTCACGGCGAGTGTCTGCAACCAACAAACATCGGGATCGCTCATCGCAAACAAATAATAGTATTCATGAGCATACTGAGACTTCTTGAGGATTTAAATAAAAGGTTCTCGTTTTCAGTTAATGTGGGTCGGTTGAAATGGAACACAGGTCGTCGCGGATAAATGCAGGTTCATTTGCAGGTATTGTGGGTCTGAGACTATCGCTGGTTGTAGCTAATGTGGGCTGAAAATCAGGGGTAAATGCAGGTTTGGGTATTTATAAACGCAGGTCGCTACAAATAGCGCTCAGTCAGCTCGCGGCGCCCGTCTTCACCCTGTTGTTTCCATGCTGCCCACAGGCTGTCCGTTTTATGCTCTGTTGGTACACCACCCAGTAGTCCGAGGGCGCATTGACTCAGCATTTTTGTTACCCAACGCGCCCTGTTGCCTCACCAAAATTGTTACTTTGGTTGTGTGATAAATAATCAGACAGAGGTGTACCTATGAGTAATACATTGTTGCCTATGGTTACCCGTTGCCAGTTTCTACGGGCGCTGAAAACACATTATCAGGCTGCTAGTAAAGCAGAAAAAACCGGATCCTCGAAGAGCTCATACTGATTCATTGGGTACCATCGTAAATCAGCGACACGGTTGCTGAACGGTGCCGTAGTAGTCAACAGCGTCGCTCAGCCCCAGCTCGTTCGGTTTATGGCGCAGCTGTTCAGCAGGCTCTAATTGTCCTTTGGTAAACTTCAGACCGGCTGTGCGACAAGCGCCTCAAAGCGTTACTGCCCCAGCTCATTCCGGCAATGGAGAAACACGGGCATCTAAGTCTGAATCCGGCACTCCGTGAGCAGTTTATGAAGATCAGTGCGTCCTCCATTGATCGCCTGCTGAAAGAAGCACATACTACCGCCGGTAAAAAGCGTAATCGGGTGGTTAATCGCGTCAATAAAAGTATCCCGGTCAGGATGTTCACCGAGCATGAGCGGCATTCACCAGGGGTTATGTAGAGGGATCTCGTGGCACTGCCAGCGCGTAACACCAGTTGGTCATCCGGGCCGTTGATAATGTTTAAAAAAGTCTGCCATTCTCCCTTCTCGGCCTTGATGTTGGTAACGGAAATGAATTTATCAACGAAGCCTTGTTTGAATACTGTTCTGCCAGATGTATTGCGCTGACACGTTCGCGGCCATACCGAAAAAACGATCAGGCCTGGATAGAGCAAAAAAATGGTTCTGTGGTCAGAAAGCTGGCGGGATATGGTCGTCTTGACGGTGCGTCTGCAGTAAAAGCGATGAATGAGATGTACATGGCTAATCGATTATTTATTAACTTCTTTCAGCCATCATTCAAACTTCTGGAGACGCAACGTATTGGCGGGAAAACGGTTCGCAGGCATGACGCGCCCTAAACGCCCTATTATCGCCTGATAGAACTGCATACCCTGCGTGCTGAGTTGCGTGGCCATTTTGACGATTTCATCCACGCACTTGACCCTTTGAATCTACTGGAAACCATTCGACTTTATCAGCACCAGTTGGCGCGAATTGCAGTCGGGGATCCTGTTGGAGACAGCAACAGCGATTTAACCGCGTTCTTGCAGGGGCTATCCGTACAGTGAATCCTCTGCATCATCCAGCACCATCAAAACCGGACCCATGCAGATCCCTTCGCGGACGTCTGGAACGAAATAGAATGCTGGCTGAAAGATGAGCCGCAACTGGGCAGCATCGGTTTACTTCTCAAACTTGAAGACGCACACCCGGGTAAATTCACTGAAGGTCATCGCAGAACACTGCAACGCAGGTTGCAGGAATGGCGGGTTAAGGTGGTCAGAGAACTGGTCTACGGAACTCGTGCCAGTGGTAACATTTTAGCTGAAGCAAGAAAGTAACATTAACTGATGAGGCAACACGCAGGCCAAGGTAGTTGACGTCTAATAGGCAACACTAAGTTCACGTAAAGGGGTCCGACTGGAAAACGGAAAATATCCTACGTTGGCACTGTTTCAAATAACAGTCAGTGGTAAACTGATCATCATTTTTTGCTGACGGAGCAGCGCATGGCCCCATTCAAAGGCCGGCATTTTCGACGTGACATCATCCTGTCTGGTACTGCAAATACGGCATCAGCTATCGTGAACTGCAGGAGATGTTGGCTGAACGCGGTTTCAGTGTTGACCACACCACAATTTACCGATGGGTACAGCGTTTCGCGCCGGAAATGGAAAAGCGACTGCGGTGGTACTGGCCGTACTCTGCCCGTGGCACATTGATGAAACCTATGTGAGGGCCAATGATCGTTGGGCGTATCTTTACCGGGCCGTCGACAGCAGGGGCCGGATATTGATTTTTACCTCTCGCCACGCCGTAACAGTAAAGCCACTTACCGGTTTCTGAGGAAGATTTTAAATAATGTGAAACGATGGCAGATTCCGCGCTTTATCAACACGGATAAAGCACCAACATATGGCCGGACGCTGTCCCAGCTGAAGCGTGAAGGAAAATGTCCGTCATATGTTGAGCACCGTCAGATAAAACACCACAACAACGTTATTGAATATGACCACGGCAAGCTGAATCATTTTATTTTTGTCATCCTCAGGGTGAAATGCGTCTGGTGAGCAGAGCCTTTGAAGTGTAAGGCCTTTCAGTAACACCAAATGCTACCTCATCGCTAACTTTGCATCTGTGCCCCTTTAAATGTGTGCATATAGATGCTCCAACAGCAAAAAGGTGACGATGATGTTATCCCCTCCGGATTTTTACAGCCGCGCCAAAATAATTATTGCAAAACGATAATTGAACCACCATACTCTGCAGGGAATTTCAATTTTTTAAGGAATATTTGGGCATGAAACAACCTATAATGAAACAACCTATAACCGACCAAAAGCAACATTTCTCAACTCGCCTCAACTTAGTGGGCAAAGGCTCGGCGATACTGGCTTGGGGTTTAGGCATAGTTTATACCGTAGGCGAGCTCTACATGTGGTTCACCCATGGGACTATTATGCTGAAAGGGATTTTGCAGGCGTTTTCAGAAAGTCAACCTCTCCTCGTTGAGCCAAACTTTCAACTTTCAAGGATCGTAATTGCGCTGCTGTTTATTCTAAATTTCTTGCCGATTATCGTCACCTCTGTAGTTTGGTTGCTAGCTGGGCTTTTCTTCCTACGTTTATCCAGAAATGAGTTGTGGACTACCCGTAACTTCAATCTTCTATGGGCTGCAGGTATCCTGAACATACTCAGTCCTTTCTTGTATCAATTGAGCTGGACAGGACAAAGTTTGGCGCTCTCACTGGATTTACCACCGGGGGAAAGGATATTTGTATTTTCCTTAGGGCTATCAACCAACGGTGTTCATGATTTAGTCGTCGGTATCATACTTTGTGCATTCGCTTGGATGATTCAAGAATCTACTAAAATTCATCAAGAGAGCGAGCTCTGTATATAAGGTGTTTAAGTGGCAATTATAACTACGCTTGAAGTCATGATAGCCAAAAGAAAAACTCGCTCAAAACAATTTGCAGCAGCGGTTGGTATAAATGAAGCAAATTTGTCGTTAATGAAGAGTGGAAATTAAAGAGAAGAGACGGATATCCTTATGAGATTGCCGCAGATTTTTACTGTTACCATGCTAATTACCCTGCTACTTGCTGGCTGCCAGTTTCGTGAAACTGTATTCCCACCACCTTATATCGGAACTCCGCAAGAGATCAGCTCCAACGAAGTGAAGGGCTTGAAGTTCGTAACTACAGTTAGTTTCAGCGGCCTGTTCGCAGAAAATAGTGTGCGAGAATATGCAAAGAAGCATCATTACCGTTATTATGTGGTGACTATGCGCAGCAATGGATATAAAAGCCGGGCAGAGCGTGTTATCGCCATGATATATCGATAAATAGGTTTAGCACTGTCGCAAAGTTAGTGATGAGGCAGCCTTGCGTGTAGTTAAAAGGCCCTACCATTCAAAAACTCTGCTCACCAGACGCATTTCGCCCTGGGGATGACCAAAATAAAATGATTCAGCTTGGCCTTTGCCTAGCATACTATAGCCCAAAAATGGATGACCAAAGCTACAGAGATACCCGCGGTATGGTGGGTGTGAAAACTAGCTTCTGATCGGCATGCCATCCTGGCGGATGGCGCGTTCCCGCTTCTTTCATCAAATAAAGTGCACGCTGTCGCCGGCAGAAACCGGGGTCAGTTTGGATATCGGAAATTATTGTACTATAAGGGCTTCCCCGACATGTCAACGCCGGTATGCAAGGTTTCTGTCTGCTTTTCAGTAAAAATAAAGGGGAGAGACTGCGGTACTATAAACGGCCATGATGAATCGTCATCGATTCGGGCCCTGATGAAAGACGCGCGTGAGGTTCTTGTTCGTTAAGCGGATACGTATATCCTGTACAATAGCCAGATAGGCCTCACGGGATCTAACCCTTTATCATCAACGAATTGCAGGTCAGATGGTTATACTGCTTCGAGCTTTAGTTGGCTGAGTACAGCCGGAAATCATCACCGTAATGTAGTGATGCCCAGCATAGCCGCGCGTTTTTGGCGGCGATGGCCACAACAGCCCGCCAGTATCCTTTGCGCTCAACCAACATACAAACCCAACGGCTGAATGAGTCAGTCCTTTTCTCAGCACCAATTAGCACTGAACGAGCCCCCTGTACAAGAAGCGTTCGCAGATACGAATCGCCAGCTTTCGTTATCCTGCCAAGCTTTGACTTTCCGCCGCTGCTTTACTGCGATGGCGTCAGCCCCAGCCAGGCTGCCAGCTGGCGCCCATTCTTAAAATCATGTGCATTACCGTTACTGGCGACCAGCGCACAGGCCGTTGTGGGGCCAACCCCTTTCAGTTCCATCAGCCGCTGACTGCGATGATCTGTTTTGGCCATGTGGGACAAAATTCGGTCATATTCAGCTATGTTGGCTTCGATGCGAGCAACGTGCTCCAGAACCTGAAGTGGCAAAGAGCTCTTCTGCTGAGAAACCATGTGACGCAGGGCATCCGTACTTTGTGGCGTGATGACGCCGAATTCAGTAAACCACTACAGTTTTTCCCCTGTCTGGTATCCTGCTTCCATCGCCAGCGTCAGGTGCAACTGGACCTGCAGCGGTGTCCGAAGTTTCATCGCCAGCAGGTCAACGGCTTCGGTCGTCAGAATATCTTCCGGCTTACCCTTGCCGGTGCTGGTCTTCAGCAGCCACTGGATATATTCGCGCTGGCTGCCGGTGATCCCGTCGAGCGTAAAAATATCGGTACGATAACCGATTTTCTCCATCGTCGGACGACGCAGGTCATTACGCAGTTTTGGGTGTCTGGCCAGAGCATGGATCCGATCGGCCCGTTCAGCCGCTTTACCGCGCCTGAACGTCCGGTAACGGTGCAGCGGCACAGGCCCCGACACCGGATAATAAGGCCCCTATGTTTCACCGGTAAACTCCACATACATTTCTTCGTCAAACAGCCCCCACAGCAGAATAACGGTTTCACCCGCCATATCCGATCCAACCTCCCATGCGGTGCCGTCTATCGTTACCCACGCATCAACACCCACCCTGCGGGACTCAGGCTCCAGGGCGAACCGACAATATTGTTCCCAGCTGCACATATCTCTCACGCCGTCCCGGGGGATATTTGCCAGCCAGTCCTCCAGTCTGGAGTGTTTCTCGCTACGGTGGCGCTGCGCATTGTAACGACTCTAATAGTTCCAGAGCCATTCGTTGGCCTGCTGCTCCGTTTCCGGTTTATGGAAATGGTACAGGGTTTCATGCGCCTCCTTGACGGTCGTTCGACTTTACCTTTAGACCGTGCTGTCGTACTGGAGCCGTCCTTGCCTGCTGGCGTATGCGTCAGCCAGTCAATCTTCAGGGACCGCATCACATTCTGGAAGACATGGCTTTTGGCCACCGGTCCATTATCGAGGTACAGCATTTTCGGGCGGCCCTGGAAAGGGAAATCAGACCTGGTTTTTGGCGCCATGGCGTTAAAGAGAAATCGCAGCGCTGACTCCGCATCCTCGCCGTACACACACCGGTATTCCTGGTATGCGACACCACTCCGGTCATCCACCACGCTGAACAGCATCAGCGTGGGTTCGCCCCGGGCAGGGTCAACCCAGTCAGGCCGCTCGATATGTTTGAGGTCGGATGGTGACATATCAAACTGCCAGCAGTCATTACTGTTTTCAGCCTGAAACCTCACCGCAGGAGGCTCCCTTAGCAGGCGGGGCTGGTCGAGACGCCAGCGGGAAAGCCAGCGATTGACGGTCTGCTTGCTAAACAAGCCTCTGGGACTTTTTATCAATCCCTGAGCCGTCTCCACACCGTGCTCTTCCAGCAACTGTATTGCCCGCCCGGTTGACAGATGGCGACCGGATTTATTCGTTGTTCGCAGTTTCAGCGCGACAATCAGTTCACAGTAATGTTCCAGTTCAGACGGGGGGAGTATCCGTGGCTGGCCATGATCACGGCGGTGAGCTGTGCGTGGTCTGAGGACCTGACGAAGGGCGCGATAGACCGTCGTGACTGAAATACCATACAACTGAGCGGTAGCGGCAATCTGGGTGGCCCGTTCAGGGCTTTTTGCCGGCAGGCGATCGAGTCGTTGCCGCAGCTACAACAGGGAATCAGCCGGGATAACGCTACGCTGGCTGCTCATAATTTTCCAGCGCCCGGTAAACTGACGCCCTCCCGATCCCGAGCTGACGGGCGATGGCCGTGGCCCCCATATTCTCCGTGTTGTACAGGCGCCAGACCTCAGCCGGATCAATTGAAGATTTCCTTCCGCGTTATACCCCCGGGCTTTCGCCGCGGCAAAGCCTTCCATCTGGCGCTCCCCGCGAAGGTTGGTTTCAATTTCAGCGAAAACGCCCAGTATATCGAGGAAGGCTTTGCCTGCTGCTGAACGCGTGTCCACTGGCTGTTCTGTTGCCATGAGCGTTACGCCCTGCTGATTCAGGGCATATACGATATCCTGCAGGTCCTTAATGCTGCGGGCCAGGCGATCCACGCGGGTCACCATCAACGTATCACCAGGGCGCAGGAACTCCAGCAACAGCTGCAACTCACTCCTTCCGGTACGGCTGCTTCCGCTGGCTTTTTCTGCACGGATGATTTCACAACCGGCAGCGCGGAGAGTTTGTGTCTGCAGGGTAAGATCCTGGTCGCTGGTTGAAACGCGGGCATAGCCGTTAAGTGCCATAAAGATGAGATCTGTCTCGTTTAACTCTAGAGGATGAAAACGTAACACCAGGATGGAATAAAAATAACCCAAATGAGACGAGAAAACTGTCTCCCCGGACTGCTTGTTTTGGGTGCAGGTAAATGCGACACCAGATAGCTGGCCTTATGTTTATATGCCGGTGATAAATTCATTTTTCTCCTTGTTGTTTATTCTTCGTTTACTCAATGAGCCAGCGGTCGTTGTCTTATAACTGACACAATCAAAATGACAGGTTGCCTTGAGCTTTTGGGGATATCTTTTCTCCTGTCATTAACAGGTGCTTTTAAAAGGAGATTTGCTGTGGATATCAAACAAAAAGTAAAAAACATGACGTTGGAAGAGAAAATCGGGCAAAAAATTATGCTGGATTTTCGCTACTGGGATCAGAAGGGAAGCAGCAATAAGGATATGACCGCTCCTGATGAAACCATTGGTAAGTTAATCACGGACAACCACATCGGTGGCGTGATCCTGTTCGCCAATAATCTCAAAAATAAGCTGCAGATCAAAACGCTGACGGCATGGTACGCCACCATGAAAATCTGTGGCGACATTCGTTTGTTTATTGGAACGGATAATGAAGGTGGCAATGTTTTCCGCCTGCCGCGCGGCGACTATGCCTCATTCCCCGGCAATATGGCGCTCGCCGCGGCGATTGAGGGCGGTGCGGATAAACAGCTCGCCGTTGAACAAGGCGAACTGATGGCCCAGGATATGCGCGCTTTGCATATCAATACCAACTTTGCACCGGTTGTGGACGTCAACACCAACCCGTTCAATCCGGTGATTAACGTTCGCGCCTTCAGTGATGATAAGAACGCCGTTTCCCGCCTGGCCGAGAAAATGGTGGCGGGGATGAAGCAGCAAGGGCTTATCACCGCTTACAAACACTTCCCTGGCCATGGCAGCACCTCCACCGACTCGCATACCGGTTTGCCGCGCGTCGATCGTACGCGG
>Ga0308162_1000237_pt1 | contig 67218 bp, 63 predicted proteins | sample PhySR2_FD_201370 | JGI IMG/M metagenome (GOLD analysis project Ga0308162, IMG submission 201370) | Phyllosphere microbial communities from UC Gill Tract Community Farm, Albany, California, United States - DLSLS.R2 | ecosystem: Host-associated > Plants > Phyllosphere > Unclassified | place: USA... | reverse complement strand
GGTCAGGCGGTCAAAGACCAATGCAACACCAGGGAAAACCACGCAAGATTATGTGATTTTTAAAGTCTTGCGTACAGAGTGCAAAAAGCATTCAAATAATAAAAATACCAGAATACGAAATAAGTCAAATAACCATCATTAATTTATTGCCCCTTAGTGTTTTAAGGGGCAAAATTTCCTGTTCAGTTACTCCAGTCAAGTAATGGATGTAAAAATACGCATTAAGCTAGCAACATTGCTCTTCATTTGATAGCTACTGCAGTGAGTCTGTCTGAAAGCACTTCAGCGGTTAGCCTGCCAGCGTTATCATAAGTAGTGATGAGTTAATACTATCGTTTTTTTAACTTCTTATTTTCAATTTATATAATTTTCCATATTTTAAGAACGCTTATGGTGATTCTGAGATCACCTGACTATGCAGGCATTATTAGTCTGCTGACAGTTATTCATTATTTTCCGCACATGAAGAATATCTCTGAACCCCTTTTCTTTCAGGTATTCATCCTTAATGCGGCCTTCGACGTTTCCATCAAACTCATATTGCTTTGGCTCACCAGCTAAATTAAGCGTAACTTAATATCAAGCTTAAAGGCCATGGCTCGTCGCGTGGAAAATAAATTCAGGCTCTGAAAGTTATCTGTCATGAGGCGGTTTTTTGTTTTTCATCTGGATGTGGCATCCTCTCATCGTTATTGCCGACAGGGACCCGTACTGAGGTTATCCTGCCCTGAGCGAATGGCTCGCGGCAGGATCGAATCTAATAGCTAAGCATCAACTTCAACAGGCATTTTCGTTAAAATTGTCACGTGCCATAAAGTCAGGGGATGCTTAATGGTTCAAACTCTCAGCCTGCAGACCTCATTAAAAAGGAATTTGTGACGTGATTGACTTCATACGCTTGAGTGAGCGCTACAAGCAGCTCGACGACTTAATCCCTCATTCGGAAAAAGTCCGCGAAGTTGACGTCAACGGGTTATATCAGGATTTATGAGTCTGAAAAATGTGTAAATGAAATCCTGATCGTATACCAGGGTGGTGGAGTCAATTCTGATTTGTTATCAGTCTGACTTCAGCTGTTCGCTAAAAGCAGACACGCATTATTTATAACCCCCTGGCATCAATGATAGCTTCTTAACGCTTTTAGTGATTGCAGAGACTCAAATCTGTAAAAATGCCGACTACATAGCGATAAAGCCTGTTTAGTCGGCTACAGAGATGGCTCAGGACACCGCGCTTTCATTTTTCAGAGATTCCAGAACGTTCAGAATATTACTGGCCGCCACCGTACCCATCTTCACGTAGGAGTTGTCACTGACGCCGCCAATGTGGGGCGACAGAATCACATTCTCAACATGCTGCCAGATATGCGGTGCCGTCAGAGGTTCAGTGGGGAAACTATCCAGTGCGGCCCAGGCGACGGTGCCATTGTTCAGTGCCGCTAAAAGCGCGTCATCATCAATAAGACCGCCGCGTGCCGTGTTTACCAGAATGGCGCCTTTTTTAAACAACGCCAGTTTCTCTGCATTAATCATCTGGCGTGTCTGTCCGGTCAGCGGGCAGTGCAGCGAAATGATGTCTGCCTGTTGCAGCAGGTCGTCAAGTGAGGCGGACTCACACTCATCAGGAAAGGTTTTTGCAAAAGGATCATAGGCGAGCACCTTCATACCAAACGCCCGCCCAATGCGGGCAACGCGACCGCCAATTGCACCAAGCCCGACCAGACCCAGGGTTCTGCCTTCCAGCTCCACAGATTTATGCGTGGATTTGTCCCAGTGCCCATGACGCATGCGCTGATCCAGCGTTATCACGGATTTGGCGCAGGCCAAAATCATCGCCCAGGTATGCTCGGCTACAGCGGCTGCGTTGGCACCCGGCGCAGACTGCACACGAATATCGCGTGCCGCGGCTGCCTGTTGATCGATAACGTCAATACCGCTGCCGTGTTTGGAAATCACGCGCAGGGCAGGCGCAGCATCCATGATGCGGGCATTCATTTTTCCGTAACGAACAATTATCGCTACCGGATTATGCTGCTGGCAGAGTCTGAACAGGGTATCTTCGTCCGGCTGTTTGCCTGCATAAACCAGGCTGAACGCGTTCAGCAGGCTGACTGCCTGCGGAGCCAGATCGCTGGCCGTGACCAGAATGACGGGAAGTTGGGTTGTCATCAGAGCGTCTCCCCATCCGCCAGCATGCCAGCGGTAAGAAGGGCTTTCTCCAGCCACGGCGCGCGAAGGTCGCCATCACGAATGGCGGCAATACGCCCGGTCTCGAAATCCAGTTTTTTCTGCGCCAGCTCGAGCAGGGCAGGGATCTCTTCACGCGGCAGAATCACCACGCCATCACTATCTCCGATGACCAGATCGCCGGGCTGAATGGTAGCGCCCGCGACAGAAACCGGATAGTTGACCCGTCCCGCAACAGACTTGGTCGGGCCACAGGGATTCAGACCTGCAGCAAACACCGGGAAGCCGTTCGTACTCAGTGCATCGGCGTCACGCACCGCGCCATCAATGATAATCCCCGCAATGCCGGAGGCTTTAGCCTGGGCCGACATAATCTCGCCGATTAATGCACAGCTGATATCGCCTTTGCCATCAACCACAATTACGTCGCCCGGCTGGGCGATAGCCAGTGCAGCATGGATCGCCAGATTATCGCCGGGCCGGACCTCGACGGTGATAGCGGGACCAGCGACTTTCATCGTGGAGGCGACTGGTTTGACGCGACCATGCAGCGTCCCGCGTCGACCGGCGACATCAGCCAGTATCGCAGCCTGGAACTGAGCCGCCTGTTGAACAAGCTCTGGTGCGACACGGATAATGTCGCGATTGATGAAGGTATTCTCTGCATGTGGCATAGATTATTCCTCTTTCGGTTTATCAGATACAACTTAGTTGTACAATATAAAACTACTATATCGATGTTAATTCGCATCGCACCAGTGTTAAGCACTCATTTGTGATGTAAATACGATGTGAATCACAAATTGCGCGGTAAACTGCCTGCCGTCGCATACAGGAGGACGTACCCATGGGGAATGAAGGCGTAATTGCCGTAGAAAAAGCGCTGGCGCTGCTGGATTGTTTCAAACCTGGCGAGGAGTCGCTGACGCTTACCGCGCTGGCGCAGCTGTCGGGTTATCACAAAACGACGGTCTATCGCCTGATGAACTCACTTGAGCGCATGAATTATGTGATTCGCCGTGACAATGGCGTCTATACCCTGGGGCCGAGGCTGCTCTATCTGGGCAAGCTCTATGAACAATCTTTCCATCTGGCCAGCATTGTTCAGCCTGAGCTTCACGCTCTGGCGACCGCGACGGGTGAAAGCGCCTCATGGTATGTGATTGAAAATGATCAGCGACTCTGTCTGTTCAGAGCTGAGCCTTCTGAAGGACTGCGTGAAACGCGTCTGCCCGGCACCTTTCTGCCGCTGGATAACTCTGCCATCGGGCAGGTGCTTCGCTACTGGGGCAAGCACGAACCCCTGTTTGATGCTGTACCTGAACTTCCGCTGTTTACCTCCGGGATGCGCGATCCGCACATTGCGGCATTTTCCGTACCGGTGTTTGGGGAAGATGACAGGCTGCTCGCTGCGCTGGCACTCACCGGGCCATCGTCACGTCTGACGCAGGCGAAGTGTGAGAGCGGACTGGGGAAACTGATGAAAGAAGCGGCCAGCCGGCTCTCAGTTAAATCAGGCGCGCATAAAGTGACATGCGATAATTTTTATAAGATTTAGCAAATGTGTAGGGCACAGGTGATCCCCTGTCAGGGCCGTGCCCTTAGCAGCAATTTTCTGCAGGCTGGAATCGATTGATTTCCGCTAAGGTGAATAAAAAGATGTCCGGCGTGTCTGAGTACGAAACCGTCAAAAGCCTCGCAGATGTGGTGGGGTGATAATAATTTATTGATTTTTATTAAAATTATTTATTTCCGTAGCGTCTTAAAACATCCTGATTTCACTCCAGATATTTTCAGGCACGCTGGCCGCATGAAAAATTCCCCGCTTTCCCGCCTCAACATGAATTTCCTTCATGTTCGTTGAAATTTAATCACTTTTTTTCAACCGGATGTTGAGGCATAAAGTAAGAATTGTTAATAACTTTGAGTCATATGAACGCTTGTTAAGGGATAGCGAAGTTGCATAACCCTGAAGCAACAAATCATATCAGCGACCAGGATACCCGATAGCGATGAATAACGTAGCCTTTACCCTTAAGCGCATTCGTTTCGACGAAAACTATAACCCTTCGAAAAATACGCGGGCGACGACTAACTTCGCTAATCTGGCGCGTGGTGAAAAACGCCAGGAAAACCTGCATAACGCGCTGGCGATGATCGACAACCGGTTTAACGCGCTGGCGCACTGGGACAACCCAAAAAGCGACCGTTACGCTGTCGAACTTGAGATTATTTCTGCTGAGCTGAATCTTCGTCCTGGCAGCAACGACGAATCGTTCCCGGCGATTGAGATTCTGAAGACCCATATCGTCGATCACAAAACCGGTGAACGTTTCGAAGGGATTGTCGGCAATAACTTCTCATCCTACGTACGTGATTATGATTTCAGCGTGGTGCTGACAGAGCACAATAAAGGGCAGACAGAATTCAGTCTGCCGGATGATTTTGGCCAGCTGCACGGCAACATTTTTAAAAGTTTCGTCAACTCAGCGGCCTATAAAGAAAACTTCAATAAGTCTCCGGTCATCTGTCTGAGTGTGTCGAGCAAAAATACCTATGTGCGTACCGGTAATGTGCATCCGGTGCTGGGCATCGAATACCAGCAGGATGCGCCTTCGCTGACTGATTTTTATTTTGGAAAAATGGGCCTGAAAGTGCGTTTCTTTATGCCGCAGGGCAGTGTTGCGCCGCTGGCCTTCTACTTCCACGGTGACCTGCTCAGCGATTACACCAATCTGGAGCTGATCAGCACTATCAGCACCATGGAAACTTTTCAGAAGATCTATCGCCCGGAAATTTATAACGCGAATTCTGCAGCCGGACAGTGCTATCAGCCAACGCTGCACCATCAGGATTATTCATTAACCCGCATCGTTTACGATCGCGAAGAGCGCAGCCGTCTGGCCGTTGAGCAGGGTAAGTTTACTGAGGCGCATTTCATCAAGCCTAATCAGACACTTCTCGCACAATGGTCTGCTGAATCCGTTCTTTGATTAATTAAAAACAAAAGGTCACCTGCTATGAAAACTTTATTACCCACATCCACTGCGGGCAGCCTGCCTAAACCGTCCTGGATTGCGCAGCCAGAGGTGCTGTGGTCACCCTGGAAACTGCAGGATGAAGAGTTAGTTGACGGTAAAAGAGATGCACTGCGTCTCTGTCTGGACGACCAGGTTCGCGCCGGCATTGATATCGTCAGTGATGGTGAGCAGACCCGTCAGCACTTTGTAACGACGTTTATTGAACACCTCAGCGGCGTGGATTTTGAGAAGCGTGAAGTGGTCCGCATCCGTAATCGTTATGACGCCAGCGTGCCGACCGTAGTGGGTGAAGTCTCACGTCAGAAGCCGGTGTTTGTTGAAGATGCAAAAATTCTGCGCAAGCTGACCGATCGTCCTATTAAGTGGGCGTTGCCGGGTCCGATGACGATGATCGATACCCTTTATGACAATCACTATAAAAGTCGTGAAAAGCTGGCCTGGGAATTCGCAAAAATCCTGAATCAGGAAGCGAAAGAGTTAGAAGCCGCAGGCGTTGATATTATTCAGTTCGACGAACCAGCCTTTAACGTCTTCTTTGATGAAGTGAATGACTGGGGTATTGCCGCACTGGAGCGTGCTATTGACGGTCTGAAGTGTGAAACCGCCGTTCACATCTGCTACGGCTACGGTATCAAAGCCAATACCGACTGGAAGAAAACGCTGGGCACAGAGTGGCGCCAGTATGAAGAGGTCTTCCCAAAATTGCAGCGTTCGGCTATCGACATCGTCTCACTGGAGTGCCAGAACTCGCGCGTTCCGATGGATCTGATTGAGCTGATTCGCGGTAAAAAAGTCATGGTCGGTGCTATCGACGTAGCGACTCATGAAATTGAGACGCCGGAAGCAGTGGCAAGCACGCTGCGTAAAGCGCTGCAGTTTGTGGATGCTGAAAATCTCTATCCTTCAACCAACTGCGGCATGATTCCTCTGCCGCGCCAGGTTGCCAATGGCAAACTGCATGCGTTGAGTGCGGGTGCCGAGATTGTCCGCCGGGAAATTCTGGGAAAATAATCTTTTCCTGAGCAGACGCAGTCCGGTTTCAGAGGCCTGAAAGGCGATTTAAAACCGGACTGAACTGCCCTTAGTGTTGCTTTATCTTTCCCGCCATCCGTCTCTTTATTATTCTCTTCATCCCACTCCTCTTACATCACGATCAAATTCCCTGGTCTGAAACCTTTGTAACGTAATCCGCCAGGCTGTCTGGTTCAGCGTTCACGCCCGTTTCAGGTTACGTTCAGCTCAGGGGGCGTCAGCGGAGCGGAGTTGACCCGGACGAATTCTGAACCATATCGCGTACATCGCCGGCAGGAATACCAGCGTAATCAGGGTGCCGCCTAACGTACCGCCAATCAGGGTATATGCCAGCGTTCCCCAGAATACGGAGTGCGTCAGCGGAATGAAGGCCAGAATGGCAGCCATTGCCGTCAGCAGCACCGGACGCGCACGCTGTATCGTTGCCTCTACCACCGCATCAAAAGGCGAGAGTCCTTGATGCTCATTATGGTGAATCTGCCCTATCAGGATTAGCGTGTTGCGCATCAGGATGCCCGACAGCGCTATCAGTCCAACCAGTGCATTGATGCCAAACGGCTGGTTAAACAGAAGTAGCGTCGGCACCACACCAATCAGTCCCAGAGGCGACGTCAGAAAGACCATCACCATCGCCGACATCGAACGCACCTGCAGAATGATAATCAGCAGCGTCATGGCGATCATAATCGGGAACAGCGGTGCCATTGCTTTGGTCGCTTTGCCAGATTCTTCAATCGAGCCTGCCTGTTCAATGCGGTAGCCCGCTGGCAGTGAATCGATGATGGGCTGTAACGCTTTGAGCATCTGCTTTGAGACCTCCGGCGGCTGCAGATGCTCAGCAATATCACCGCGCACCGTCAGCGTCGGGGTGCGATCGCGGCGGCGCAGAATCGGATCTTCCATGCGTACATCAACGTCGCCTATCTGAGAGAGTGGAATACGCTGACCTGAGGAACCAACTAAGGTAAAGCCCGCTATTCTGGCCGGATCGAGCCGGATGTTACCCGCCGCACGTCCCATAACCTGTACGGAGCGGATATCTTCACGTACTGAGGTAATCGGAACGCCAGAAAGCAGGAACTGAAGCTGCTCTGCCACCGCATTCGATGTCAGTCCCACGGCCTGCAGACGATCCTGATTAAGCGTGAAATGCAGCGTCGGCACCTTTGGCCCCCAATCCAAATTAACTGTTCTCATTAGCGGACTGGCCTGTAGCACTGCCTCTACGTCGGCTGCGATGGCGCGCAACGTGTCGGGATCCGGCCCCATGACGCGATACGCCACCGGATAGGGCGAGTAGGGGCCAAACACCAGTTGTGTCACGCGGATGCGCGCCTCTGCTGCAAGTCCATGAGCCGCCGCTTCGCGTAACCTGTGCTTGAGTGTTTCACGCGCTTCCTGGCTGTCCGTCAGCACAACAATTTTCGCAAACGAGGGGTCGGGCAGTTCGGGAGCCATGGCCAGATAAAAACGCGGTGACCCTTGTCCGATATAAGATGTGACGATTTTTGCCTCTGGCTGCTTCTGCAGCCAGGCTTCGATTTTTGCAGTCGCCTGGCTGGTCTCCTCGATTGACGTTCCATAAGGCATCTGGACTTCTGCCAGCACTTCCGGGCGGTCAGAGGTGGGGAAAAATTGTGCGTTCACAATCCCCATGCCGAGCACGGCAAGCGTAAATAGAGCAACCACCGAACCGGCCACCAGCCATTTGCCTGCGATGACACGGCCCAGAATATGACGGAATCGGTTGTAATGGCGGGTGTTATAAATCGCGGTATGTCCTCCCGCCACCGTTTTGATCTCCGGCAGCATTTTCACGCCAAGATAAGGCGTAAAGACCACCGCCACTATCCACGAGGCGATCAGGGCGATGCCGACAATCCAGAACATATTGCTGGTGTACTCGCCGGCGGTAGATTGTGCAAAACCATTCGGCATAAAGCCCACAGCGGTAACCAGCGTACCCGCCAGCATTGGTGCCGCCGTATGACTCCAGGCATAGGCAGAGGCTTTGATGCGGTCATAACCTTCTTCCATTTTGACCACCATCATTTCAATCGCGATGATGGCGTCATCGACCAGCAAACCCAGGGCAAGGATCAGCGAACCCAGGGTGATGCGATCAAAATTCTTGCCGGAAGCCTCCATCACAACAAACACGATAGCCAGTGTCAGTGGCACGGCTGCGGCGACCACCACACCAACCCGCCAGCCCATACTGACAAAGCAGACCACCATGACCACCAGCAGGGCGACAAAGAACTTGATCATGAATTCGTCTACGGCTGAACTGATGTTGATGGCCTGATCGGTGACCTTCGTCAGCGTCATACCCAACGGCAGGCCGTCATTAATTCTGGCCGTTTCCTCATCCAGTGCCTTACCGAGATCGAGGCCATTCCAGCCGTCGCGCATAACGACGCCTAACAACAGCGCCTGCTCGCCCTGATTACGTACGATAAAAGTCGCCGGATCTTCATAGCCTCGCTCAACCGTCGCGACGTCTGAAAGGCGCAGTGTTCTGCCCCCGGCAACGACAGGCGTCTGGCGGATTTTTTCCAGTGTGTCGAAGGCGCCATCAAGACGAATAAAGATTTGGGGGCCGCTGGCATCTATCGAACCGGCCGGGGTCAGCACGTTCTGACTGTTCAGGGCAGAAAAGATATCCTGGGGGGAAATGCCGAGCGTGGCCAGCCTGTCATGAGAGAACGAGATAAAAATTCGCTCACTCTGCTCACCAATAATGTTGACCTTTTTTACGCCGGCTACATGCAGAAGCTGCTGGCGCAGCGATTCAGCATCCCTTGCCAGCAGACGCTGCGGCTCCCCCCTGGCCTTAAGCGCAAATAAGGCAAAAGTCACATCAGAGAACTCGTCATTAACCATCGGTCCGATGACACCCGCGGGCAGGCTGCTGGCTTCATCACGGACTTTCTTGCGCGCCTGATAGAACTCTTCCTGCACCTGTGAAGGCGGCGTGCTGTCCTGCAGTGACAGCATGGTAAACGCCAGACCCGGACGGGTATAGGTCTCACTGCGGTCGTACCACTTAAGCTCCTGCAGACGCTTCTCCAGCGGCTCAGCAACCTGATCCTGCATCTCCCGGGCAGTAGCACCCGGCCAGGCTGTGATAATGGTCATCTGCTTGACAGTAAAAGGCGGGTCTTCCGCTCGCCCAAGTTCGAAGAACGACAGAATACCGGCAACAGTAATCAGAATGATCAGGAAGAGGGTAATCGATCGCTCACGTACAGCCAGCGCCGAGAGATTGAAACGTCCCTTGCTCATGGATGACTCCCCGCACTGTGCGCGTTGCCGTGCGAAGCCGTGCGCACTTTTTCACCCTCATGGAGCAGATGCGCGCCAAGCGCAACGACCTGCTCACCCGGCTTGAGTTTTCCGACAACGCCGGCGTTGTCATCCCCAAGGTCAATCACCTGCACCGGGCGCCATGAGACGGTTGCGGGCTGACCTGAAATGCTCCAGACGCCCGGCCCTTTACCCGGATCGTAGAGCGCGGCTAAGGGAACGTTCATTACCGCAGCTTTGCTGGCGTTTTCCGCGATGTTAAGCGTGACGGTCGAGCCCAGCGGTGCATTAGCCAGCGCGCCTTCCAGTACATATCTCGCTTCAAAGGTTCGCGTCACCGGATCAGCGGCATCTGATAGCAGGCGCAGCCTGGCGGGCACCCGTTTATCTCCGGAGCCGTAAAGCGTCGCCTGAGCATCACTGTCCGGCGCAGGCCTGAGCGTCTCAGGTAACTGTACGATGGCCTCACGCTGTCCGGCTCTGGCGAGCCGGATAACCGCCTGTCCGGCACTGACCACCTGACCCGGTTCTGCCAGCGTATCTACGACAACGCCATCGGCGTCGGCCAGCAGCACGGCATAACCCGTTGCATTCTGCGCGACGCTGGCCTGTGCCTGTGCGGCTCTGAGATCGGCTCTGGCCGTATCGGCAGCGGCCTTTATCTGGTCGTAGGCTGATGCCGATACGGCACCCGTCGTGACAAGGCCTCGATAGCGCGCTTCATCCTGTGTGGCTTGCTTAGCCCGTGCCCGCGCTGCCTCCACAACCTGTTGCTGAGCCTGAGACTGCAGTGTCAGGTCAATCGGATCCAGACGCATCAGCGGCTGACCGCGTTTGACCGCCTGACCGGTATCCACAAGACGTTCAAGGATTTTGCCTTGTACTCTGAAACTGAGATCGCTTTGAATCCGGGCGACCACAACGCCGGTAAAGGCGTGGGATCGATCTATCGCGCTTACCACGGTTGCAGTCCGCACCAGAGGAGCCTGCGTTCGGGGATCGTCGCGGGTGGAAGGTTCACCGCAGGCCACCAAAGCCAGCGGCAACACGTAAACAGCAAGGGTGGCGGATTTAAGCCTGAGCATAAGTTCCCTTAAAGCGGTAACAGGATAGTTTGCGCATTCTCATTCTTGTGACTAATTAAGTCAATGGTCACTTATGGCTGGATTTTTATCATCAACAAATTAAGGAATGTCACTGTAAAGGAGTCATAACAAAAGGTTGTGGCAGCTGAGCAGGAGAATATCCGAGGCTGCGGGCAATGAAAACGGTTCCTGTTCACCTTGCATTTTTGGGGCGGCAAGCCAGGTGGATCTATGATTCAGCCGCAGATGGGTATCGGCAGATCCTGTTCCCTTAACGTCGCTGACCCTGATTGACTTAAAGTGACCATTATGAAGTTAGGTCACAAATCGCGAGGGATGTCAGGCAGATCGATGTTCCTCCCGCTTTGTCGGAAAACAAGGTCTGTATAGCCGTTAACGCGCCCCTGTCATTCAGTGAATACAGCTTATCGCTGCCGTACCTGATGCCTGCCCTTTTTATTAAGCCTCCTCCGTAAAAACCGGCAATGTGTTAATGAATAGTAAATTTCTTTGCCAGCGGATATAACATATTGATAATCCCGCTTCGCAGAGAAAAATATGGCGCTTTCACACGAGTTAATCCTGATCTTTACGACCTATTTTGTTGCCACGGCCAGTCCCGGACCGAGCAATATGGCGATAATGGGGACAGCGATGAAAAAGGGCAGAGGTGCCGCGCTGGCGCTGGCTGCGGGTGTCGTGAGTGGGTCGATGATCTGGGCGCTGCTGGCAGCCTGCGGTGTGCTGACCATACTGACAACCTTTGCTCAACTGCTGATTGCGTTGAAAATTGGCGGCGGATTATATCTGCTCTGGCTGGCGTTTAAAGCCGGTAAATCTGCGTTACGCCGTACGGAAGCCGGAGAGTTTAAAACCAGCGATACCCGGGTCGCTTATGGCAGCCTGTTCCGTCAGGGTATCCTGATGCATATCGGCAACCCCAAAGCGATTCTGACCTGGGTGGCGATTATGTCATTTGCCCTTAAACCCCAAGCGGTCACCTCGACGTTACCAATGATTATCTGCGGCTGTGCGGCGATCTGCATGGTTGTATTCGGTGGTTATGCTTTGCTATTTTCGACGGCTGTAATGAGCGCTTTTTACCGTCGAATTCGTCGCGGGCTGGATGCGCTGCTAGCCTGTTGCTTTGCGCTGGCAGGATTGAAACTGGTCTTCAGCCGTAACTAATTACGGCTAATGATGACGGAGCGTCATCCGTTTTGACTCATTACGAGGAACGATCAGATGATGAGCCGGAGCGGCAGCAGGCGATGCAACCCTGATAATGTCATGGCGTAAACCAACAGGTTATCGCGCTGACTTGCTGACGAGCTTATAGATGGGTGATTTATCGAAGCGGTGTGGGTTTACTTATTTTTTTAACTGTAAGCCCCAGTATTCTGAACAGGCTTTAATCTCGTGCGGAGAATTAAGCAGAACTTTTGGCAATCTGACCTGATCGTAAAGCGTCTGATGGTACTTACGATTCTGCGGGGCAGTACGAACAATATATTTAAGCATCTCCAGGCTTACGGACTCTCTGCTGATGCCGAGACCCCCTATTCGCGGTGTGGATGAATAACACCTGCGAATATAACGCAGCAGTGCCACGGTCACTTTTACATCCAGAAGAATCAATCCCGTGGCATGAGCAAATCGTTCCTCAATGCATTTTGTATAATTTCCCTCCATCACCCATTTTTCCTGACTCACTGCATCCGCATGCAAATGGCGAAATGCTTCCGGCGCTCTGGGAATCCATTGACTACCTGGAAGATGGTGAAGTTGATCAAGATGAACAACAGGTAAATTCGTTTTGCGGGAAATAGCCTCTGCTAAGGTGGATTTACCGCTGTTTGAAGGACCCATAATACAAATACGTGGTCCCAGCGCCTCTAAAGTCAGTGGACTATTCATAATATGTCCTTTGAATTTGCCTTGTCTGAAAGGAATAACGGCCTGCTGACATGATGCTTTTCTATGCATTTCGCAAGGTTTTAATCTTATATGGAATGTGTTGACCTGCAGGAGGCGAAAATAAGGGTTTCTGAAGGCATTATGAATCAAAGTTATGCCAAAGCGAACCTGATGATCTGATTTTCAAAGAAGTCACCCGCCTTACGGATTGTATTTTTCACGGTAAAGGTTTGTTACATCCTGCCGATTAATTACTCAATTCATCAAACCGTAGAGGGCATTATGGTGTTAATCAATGGACTTACAGACGGCGTGGCAAATAGCTATGCTACTTCCGGCGCAATCAAACCATCTTCAGGCGTCAATACCGAGTCAATTACCGGAAAAACGCTTCCTGACGCTGTAGTTAACATCTCTCAGGCGGCAAGAGACCGCCTGATGCAGGTCGTAGCTGATCCTGTCTCAGCTGAACAGCAGGATATAAATCTGAAAGGTCTGCTGACAAGTCGATCCGCTAATCAGGGACCCACGTTTAACCTCGGCTATGCGCTTTTCAATGATCCCTATACTAACTGGGATGCAAGGACATTCCGGCCCCTGGTGGACATGACGACAGATAACACCCAGGCCAGTATGGATGAGTTTGCGGGCGCACTTCATCAGGTGCTCGCTGAAGGTCAGGTGGGACAAAATCAGTACGATAACAGCGATACCTCTGAAGCGATGGCAATAACGTTAACGCAGGTGAAATTGCACAAACTTATTGAGAAATATGTTCCGGAGGACAAGTGGGAGCAGGCGACGGGCATTGTTGATGAGATGATCGACGGTAAAGTGGCATTACGCGAAGAGCGCACGCTGCTGGGAGCACAGCAGAGGCTGGATATTGCGCATCAATATGGCACCCGCGAAATCGTGGCGGATGCGCGTGATTATCTCAACCAGGTAAAGAGCGGCACCGCGCGGCCACAGAATGAACGGGCCAGGATGTTCGAAGCGACAAAATCGGGCAGTGACATGAACGCCATTTTCAGTGCGTTTGCTGATGTGATTCGTTCCACACCGAATCCGGGCAACAAATCGCAACCCTCAATCGATGACGCACTTAAACAGCTGGAGGTTTATCGCCAGCAGTGGCAGGCGTTCGCTGATAAATACATAGCTTAAAAGGTGATGAACCTGCGGCTGGCGGCTCTTTCGTGACAATAAAGCCATCCTGAGCGTCGCGTCGGCAGGATTGCTACGATGAGGCTGTTTAGTATGATGAGACACTCTGATAAACCCGACTAAAACAAAAAGCACTGATTACACATTTACAAATTTAAATGTGTAAATATAATGGCGCCTCTTACACATCAGAGGACCTTTTGTTATGCCGTCACTTTTTACCCCCCTGAACCTGGGCGATCTCACGCTTCGTAACCGCATTGTATTGCCGCCGCTGACGCGTTGTCGCAGTGAACAGCCGGGCAATATTCCCGGCGATATGATGGTGGAGTATTACCGCCAGCGTGCCAGCGCGGGACTGATGATCACCGAAGGCACCCAGATTGAACCTCGCGGGCAGGGCTATGCATGGACGCCGGGGATCCACAGCGACGCTCAGATCGCTGGCTGGAAAAAGGTGACAGAGGCGGTACATCAGGAAGGCGCAACGATTTTCTGTCAGCTCTGGCATGTTGGTCGCGTCTCTCACAATGAACTTCAGCCCGGTAAACAGGCACCCGTTGCCCCTTCAGCCATCGCGGCTGATAACGTCCGGGTATTTATTGAAACCGGACCCGGTGCCGGGATACTGACCGCACCCAGCGAACCACGGGTACTGACCAACGCGGAAGTAAAAGAGATCGTGGCGCTTTACCGACGCGCAGCGGAAAATGCAAAAGAGGCGGGTTTTGACGGTGTGGAACTGCATTCCGCCAACGGTTATCTGATTAACCAGTTTATTTCGGAGCACACCAACTTCCGTACGGATGAATATGGCGGTTCAGCAGAGAATCGTCTGCGTTTTCTGCGTGAAGTGGTTGAGGCGGTCAGCTCGGTATTTGGCAGCCACCGTGTTGGCGTGCGGTTTGCGCCGCTGTTTTCGAGTACCGACGAAGAGCGCGTCTATCTTGGCCTCGTTGAAAGCGATCCCCACGCAACCTACATCCGCGCCGCTCAGCTTCTGAATGAGCTGGAAGTTGGTTATCTCTCTATTGCCGAAGCGGACTGGGATAATAGCCCGGATATGCCAGAGTGTTTCCGGGTTGCGCTGAGGGAAGCATTCCGATCGCCGATCATCTATTCCGGTCGCTACACGGCGGAAAAAGCACAGCGTATGCTGGATAACGGCTGGGGCGACCTGGCGGGTTTTGGCCGCTCGTTTATCGCGAATCCCGATTTGCCTGCGCGCATTAAATCGGGCTATCCGCTGAATGAGGTCGACAACGCCTCCCTGTATGGCGGCACTGAGAAAGGTTATACTGACTATCCTGTTTTTCAATCCTGATCTTATGTGAGGCGGCATGTCCCCCGAAAATGCCCTGAAGTTACTGTCCAACCCGACCAGAGTGGCAGTACTGAAGTGGCTTAAAAATCCTGACGAAGCGTTTGCGGGCTATTCGCAGCTCTATCCCTTCGCTCAGTATGGCGTCTGTGCCACCCTCATCCAGGACAAGGCGGGCTTATCACAGCCCGCTACCTCGTTATGTCTGAAAGCCCTGCACAATGCGGGACTGGTCGAAGCCAGCAAAGTCGGGAAATGGACCTACTATCGCCGCGCTGAATTGCGTATTCGTGAAATAACCGACGTGGTGACACAATCGCTGCAGGCGCTTTAGAGCACCTGCCGTTTAACACATCTCTCTTTTCTCATATGCGAATGCATAGCCTTTGCACTCACAGTAAACGCCTGCACATATCCTCCGAATTTCTGGCGCGTCTTCACGCACGCGGCTTGACGAAGCTGCCCGCTTAACTTACAACTAAAGCCGTCAGGGGAGTCTCGCCAGAGAGACTGAGAGGCTAATAGCGCAGTGCGCGGCTTAGCGACCCTTAGAACCTGACCCAGTTGATACTGGCGTAGGAAGACGGGTATCGCATCCGATACTTGCCGCAGGGGCGCGTTCGCGACGTCTCTGCCTTTTCCCTCCGTATCACGGGTCTTCGTTAACTGATAACGAGGCCAAAGTGAACTATCTCATCCTGAACCCCTTTCTTCCTCTCCGGTGGACACCATGAGCCGCTGGTCGGTGCTCGGCAGCGGCGTCGCCGGGCTGTGCGTCGCCACACTGCTCAGGGAGCGGGGAGAATCCGTCGAAATTATTACGCAGCCGGACTGTCGTGCCGCCTCGCACTGGGCGGGCGGTATGCTTGCGCCCTGGTGCGAAGCGGAAAGCGCGCCGCCGCAGGTGATCGAATGGGGCCAGCATGCGGCGGCCTGGTGGGCGCAACGCGTTGTTGGCGTTGAGCAGCAGGGCACGCTGGTGGTTGCGCCGCCGCGAGACAGCCGTGAACTGACGCGCTTCGCCAGCATGACGCAGCAGCATCGGTGGGTCGCCCCCGGTGACATCGAACCGGCGCTGGAAAATCGTTTCGCCCGTGGCCTGTTTTTTGCCGCAGAGGCGCATCTTGATCCGCGTCGCGCACTACAGCAACTGCGCGACACACTGCAGGAGGCTGGCGTACCCTTTCACAGCGGTAAACCCGGTGGCAAAATTATCGACTGCCGCGGCATTCACGCTCTTGATCATCAGGCCGCCCTGCGCGCCGTGCGGGGCGAAATGCTGATCCTGCAATCAACCGACGTACAGCTCTCCCGTCCGGTCCGTCTGCTGCATCCGCGCTTTCCCTGCTATCTGGTGCCGCGTGCCGGAGGCCACTTCATGCTCGGAGCCACCATGGTCGAAAGTCACGACAGCAGCCCGATCAGCGGCAGGGCGATGATGGAGTTGCTGAGCGCGGCTTACAGCCTGCATCCGGCGCTGGCTGAAGCGCGCATCGTGGAGAGTGGCACCGGTCTGCGTCCCGCCTACCGTCAGAACCTGCCGGAAGTCCGCTATGAAAATGGCCGCTTCTCGTTAAACGGGCTGTACCGCCACGGCTTTTTACTGGCCCCGATCATGGCTGAAAAACTCATGCTGCAACTCACTCAGGAGATGACTCATGCGAGTTCAACTTAATGGACGCATGATTGAAACCAGCGCAATCACGCTGGCGGAACTTATGGCGGAGCAGCAGATTGACCCGCGCACCGTCGCCACTGCGCTGAACGGTGAGTTTGTGCCGCGCAGCCGTTATGCCAGCCAGCAGCTTGAGCCGGGCAGCCAGCTGGAAATCCTGTCACCGATGCAGGGAGGTTAACCATGTTCTATCAATTTGCCCCGCAATCACGCTTTCTGCTCGGCACCGCCGGCTATCCGTCACCGGACATTCTGCATCAGGCGATCGATGCATCCGGTGCGGAGATCATTACCGTCAGTCTGCGTCGTGAAGGCAGCGAAGGCGGTGCCTTTCGCACGCTGTTGCAGCAGCTCAATAAACGGATTCTGCCGAATACCGCAGGCTGCCACACGGTGAAAGAGGCGGTGACGACGGCGCAGATGGCGCGTGAACTGTTCGACACGCCCTGGATTAAGCTGGAAGTGATTGGTCATGCCGACACGCTGCAGCCAGATCCCTTTGCGTTGGTTGAAGCGGCCCGAATCCTCTGTGCTGATGGCTTTCAGGTCTTTCCCTACACTACCGAAGATCTGATCGTTGGCGAGAAACTGCTGGAAGCGGGTTGTGAAGTGCTGATGCCCTGGGGGGCGCCGATTGGTTCCGGCCAGGGGCTGCGCAATATAGAGGGACTACGCGCCATGCGTGCGTGGTTTAAAGGTGTGCCGCTGATTATTGATGCGGGCATCGGTGCGCCAGGCCAGGCGGCACAGGCGATGGAGATGGGTTTTGATGGCGTGCTGCTTAACACGGCGGTAGCGAAAGCACGCGATCCGGTGCGCATGGCGGGTGCCTTTGCCGCCGCGATCCACGGCGGGTACGAGGCGTTTCAGGCAGGATTGATGGAGCAACGCGACATGGCGTCAGCTTCTACGCCCATTTTTGGTCTGGCACAGTTCAGTTAAGGAGCAGCGATGACGCGTTATCAGCGACAGGCGATGCTGCCGGAGATTGGTGAAGCGGGGCAACAGCGCCTGAGCGGGGCAAGGGTGCTGGTAGTGGGTGCGGGCGGCCTTAGCGCGACGCTGCTGCCATTGCTGGCCGGAGCGGGCATCGGATTTATTCGTCTTTACGATGGCGATCGGGTCGAGCTGCACAACCTCCACCGGCAGACGCTGTTTGGCGTCGGGGATGTGGGCCAGCCGAAAGCAATCTGTGCTCAGCGCGAGCTGGCGCTGCGTAATCCTGACTGCCACGTTGAGGTACATCCCCAGATGTTGAGCGCCAGCCAACTGCCGCAGGCGCTGAAGGGGGTCGATCTGGTGGTGGATGCGGCGGATAACTTCGCCATCACCTATCAACTCTCCGACGCCTGCTCTCCGCGTGGTCTGCCGCTGATCTGCGCCTCGGTGCTGGGTCGCAAAGGCTATGTCGGCGGATTCTGCGGCGGTGCGCCTGGCTATCGTGCGCTCTTTCCTCAACTGCCGATGGCGTCGGGAAACTGCAATACGGCGGGCGTGATGGGGCCTGCGGTAGCGACGCTGGGTGCAATGCAGGCCCAGATGGTGCTGAGTGTGTTATTGAAACTGACGCCGTCGCCGCTCGGCTGCATGATTCACTGCGACTTTGTGGACTGGCACATCAGGCAATTTCGCTTTGATGATGCACCTGAACCCGACGTGCCGGGCATCCCGTTTATCGATAAGCTGATGCTCAGTGAGGACGATTGCATTGTGGAACTGCGCAGTCCCGAAGAAGCGCCGGTCAGTGTGGCCGGACGGGTGTTACGGATTTTGCCGCAGCAGATAGCAGCCTGGCAGCCGCCATCCGATCAGCGTGTGGTACTGGTGTGTGCCAGTGGCATGCGTGCAGCTCAGGCGGCTGAGAACCTCGCCGCGCGTGGTGTTACGCGTCTGGCGTTGATGGCGGCAAATACGCTGTAAGGTTCGGGTTTAGATCACCTCGACCAGCTGGAACGTTTCGAAGATCAGCTCCATTTCGCTGTGGAAATAGCCTTCACGTTCGAAGTAGCGCTGATGTTCCTGCCGCCAGTGGTCGAGGCTGAGATCGCCTTCGCCCTCCAGCATCGCCATCTCGGGCGTCACGCGATCAAAGCGCGTCAGGAACAGTCCGGTAGTGCGGATCACGCAGACGGGCCGTTTTTCGCCGTTCAGAACAATGGTGTAGCCGCCCGGCTGTGGCAGGACTTCCTGATCCTGCCAGCTCTGCAACGAACCGCAGGTGGCTACCTTTTTTCCGGCAATAATCAGCGTTGCCAGCTCGTTAGCTAATTCCGGGGAATCACCGAATGCATCTGTGAATGCACCCGGATATTTGTCCTGCAGTTGTTCCAGCGTCATCGACATCCGCAAATCCTTAATGAAAGAAGCGCCTGACCGGAATAAATGCAGGCCAGTGTCGCCGTTAAGATAAAGCAGCAGCGGTTTATATGCTGCTAAGCGCGTTACAGCTTACCCGGCCTGCTCATGGGAAAACAGGCTTAATTATCATGATATTGGGTTTTGGTGTGTGCTGGATCGCAAAGGAGAGGCATACTCTGGCGCGGCCAGCCACAGCCGCGCACAAAAACTAACGCATCAGAAAGCTCGCCCAGTGTTCAATGTCGTCACCGCTGCTGATGTCGGGCTGCACCAGACCATTCACCATAAAGGTCGGTGAAACGTGGATACCATTCTGGCGGGCATATTTGCAGTGCCATTTAATCGCGTTCTGCAGATCGGGCTGATCAAACGCGGCGCTGGCATCCACGCCGCTGTACTCCCTGAGGCGGGCCAGAATCTGGTTCGGCGTTGCATCGCGATTCGGGCCGGTACAGTGATCGGTGAACTCAAACTCTTCACGATGATCGGCGACTGCCTGCATTACCTTCTTTGCCGCCTCTTTACTTTCGCTGGCGGCGGCAAGGATGTAACGCACAATCACGCCGGAATAGAGGTGCCACGGCTGTGATTGCAGGCGAATCTTCAGGGTCATCTTCTCTTCACCCACATGCGCCAGTAACGCGTCAAATTTATTGAACGCGCGTACCGAAAAAGGGCAGGTGGGTTCCAGAAAGACTTCAAAGATTGCGGGACCGTGGCCCCAGATCAGGACATCAGCATGCTGACTCATCGAAAACTCCTTTAAGATAAACGGAACGGAAAGTGTCCTTACCCTGGCAAATCCTCATCGCATCAGCCAGTTGAGAATCAGCCGTAATTGTTACAAAAAACAGCAATCAGCGGCTGAGACGCGCGTAACAGGCGACAGCAAGGGCCATTAATCGTTAGAATTATCGGCTTTGGCATTCTCAACTGCTGGCCCTGCAACGCAGCTATAGTTATCTGCAGAATTTGCTCGCCCGAATGAGAAAGTCAGTTCTGTTAACTGTATGCTAATCGTCTGCCTGGGGCCGATAAGCGTTAGAAGAGGTTAATTTTGCATACCGATCTTACCTGGAAAATTCTCCATCGCGTTATTAACAAGACAATCTCTGACATGCTGGATGATCAGCAGAGTATTGACGTGTTATCACTGCGCGCCCGGCTGCATGAGCTGGCTGAAAAAGAGGAGGATGAGGTCATGGTGCTCTGTTACTGGCAGGCAAGTAAAATTCTGCTTCGACTCCCCACCACTGTAACAGCCAGTCAACTGATGGTTGCCGCACGGCAAGCTTTTCGCACGCCGATGGATCACGATCTGCTTTAAGTTGCACTGGCTTGCTATTTCATCGTAATGAATAATTGTTGCAGGCTATTGTTGAGCGACACGTATGTGCTGCTGGCGAAAAAGATATTCCCATTCTGGAACCTATAAATAATTAAAGTAAATATAAAGGGCCGTATAGGTGAATGTGTTATTAAAAAGGGATGTTTAACCGGCTGACTAATCCTTTTCTTAAATTACCGGAAATTGATCCAGAACATGAAAAGCGTTTAATGGATTATTTGGGAATGTAACGAAACGACCTGTTTATCTTTTATATAGCTGCACAGCGCTAATATAGTCCCAACATAATAAACACCGGGTTGTTATGTTGGCGCATTTTATAAATGCATATTTATCCATCAGGTGGCTGATCCCAGCCGCTTTGCATGTATTGAAAAGAGACAGGTTTGATGAATATCAGAAAACGTATTCTGCCAGTGGCACTGGCTGGCCTTATGATTTCCGGATCGGCATTAGCCGCAGCTGACGGCCCATCACCCATTGTGCCTAATCCGGGAACCGCCGCCGGTACTCAGGGTGCAGGTGGCGAAGTGAAATTTACCGGTGAAATTACCGATGTTTCCTGTGACGTTTCAACTGCCAGTAAAAATCAGAGCGTTGATTTAGGTAAGTGGGCGAAATCTTATTTCGAAAGCCGCAGCGAAACCACCGAAACCCCTTTCACTATTTCAGTCAAAGACTGCCCGGCATCGGTCACTAAAGTGGCCGTGCTGTTCGATGGCGATAAAGATAGCGGCGACAATACCCTGCTGAAAGTGACTGACGGTGGCGCAACTGGCGTGGGCATCAAACTCTACGAAGCTGACCGCAGCACACCGATTGCTATCGGTACCATTTCCAAAGCGGTCAACGTGGTTAAGGCTTCAGATGGGGGATCTGCCGACCTGAATTTCTTTGCCGATTATAAAAGTGATGGTGCTGAAATTGCAGTCGGTCCCGCCAACTCAGTTTCAAATTTTGTGATGGTTTATAACTGATTAAAAGCAGGGGCAACCCTGCTTCCCTCCTGAATATCAACGGCGTAAATGACTATGTTTAAAGTAATAAGAATTATTTCGCTTTTCTCTGCGTGTATGCTGAGCATGGCTGCTCATGCAGGTGTTGTGATGGGAGGGACGCGTATTATTTTTGTTGAAGGAAAAAAGGAGGCAGCGCTTTCTGTCACTAATCAGGATAAAACTATCCCCTACCTGATTGAATCCTGGATAGAGAATTTTAATTCAGATGATCACGCCCGCGTGCCTTTTATTGTCACGCCACCACTCTTCCGCCTCGATGCGGGAAAAGAGAATCTGTTAAGGATTAATTATCTGGGAATGCCCCTGCCGAAAGATCGTGAATCGGTATTCTGGCTCAATGTGAAATCTATTTCGCCTGCGCCACGCGATAAAAGTAACCAGCTGCAGGTTAATATCAAATCGAAATTTAAACTTTTTTATCGGCCCAAAGGCCTGGCGGGAAATCCGGCTGATGCCTGGCAACAACTCTCGTTTCGCCATGAAGGCAGGCAGCTGATTGCACATAACCCAACCCCTTACTTTGTCTCTTTTTATTCGATCAGCGTTAATCATCACGCCATTCAGGATCCTGGCATGATTGGCCCGGGTGAAGATCGTCAGTGGAACGTCGCTGATTCAGGCGCAGTGACATGGTCGGCCATTAATGATTTTGGCGGCATCACTGAACAACGTACGCGTTAGTCATTTATTTTGATTTGAATCCGGGGCATCAACAGTGAAAGTCACTCAACAGGCCAATACAGGGAAGAAAAAGCACGCGAAACCGCTTTACGCCTCCTCCTGGCTTGCAGGCGTTCCGGGTCTGATGCTGCTTATGTTCTGCCCGCTGCGTGGTGCGCGTGCGGATGACTACTTTAATCCGGCGGCGCTGGAATTTTCATCCGATCAGCATAACGCCGCCGATCTCCACTATTTCGCCCATGAAGGCGGCCAGCAACCGGGTACCTATCATGTCACGCTGCTGCTCAACAACCGGATGATTGATAGCCGCGATGTCACTTTTGTGCAGGGCAGAAACGGGCTTGTTCCGCAACTGACGGCGGAGGAACTTTCAGCGATTGGTGTCAACGTAAACGGCTTCTCTGCGTTCAGAAATCTGAAGAAAGATGAGACGGTTGAGGAGCTGGGTGATTTCATACCCGATGCTGCGGCCAACTTTGATTTCGCGCACCAGCAGTTAAATCTTTTCATTCCCCAGATTGCCCTGAAAATAAAAGATCGCGATTATGTCGATCCTTCGCGCTGGGATGAGGGTGTATCGGCCGCTTTTGTAAATTATAACCTCACCGGAAGCAGCAGCCGTAATGAAAGCGACCGCTGGAATTCAACGCTGCTCAGCCTGCGCAGTGGGGCCAATCTTGGCGCATGGCGACTGCGTAACACGGCCACCTGGCGCTATGATCTGGTCAGTCACTGGCAATCCCAGACTACTTATCTGGAGCGGGATCTTAAGACACTGAAAAGCCAGTTCAGGGTCGGAGATACGTACACCTCTGGCGACGTTTTTGACAGCGTGCAGTTTCGCGGTGTGCAGATCATGTCTGATGACACCATGCTTCCCGAGAGTCAGCGTGGTTTTGCCCCGGTGATACACGGCATCGCCCACAGCAATGCCCGGGTCACGGTGAGTCAGCATGGCTACGTGATTTATGAAACTGTAGTCGCACCGGGCGCATTCGAAATCAAAGATCTCTATCCCACGGCGCAGAGCGGTGATCTCGATATCACTATCCATGAAAGCGATGGCACGGTGCGAACCTTCACCCAGCCGTACTCGGCGGTGCCCTATATGCTGCGTGAGGGGCATATGAAGTACAGCGTCAGCGGCGGTCGTTATCATTACTCAGGCAGCAACAATCTACGTTCACCTGAATTTGTGCAGTCCACACTGTTTTACGGACTGCCGCATGACTTTACCGCCTTTGGTGGCGTTCAGATGGCGCAGAATTATCACGCTGTGGCGATCGGTCTGGGTAAAAGTCTTGGCGATTTTGGCTCGCTGGGAGCCGATGTTACCATGGCTAAAACCCGTTTAGCGCAAGGCCAGAGCAGCAGTGGTCAGTCAGTCCGCGCGCAGTATCAGAAAAATTTCGCCTCCACCAATACGACTTTCAGCATGGCGAGCTATCGCTACTCCTCCAGTGGTTTCTATGCCTTCAGCGAAGCCAATGCGATGACCAGCCCGACACGCTACGTGGCTAACAAACGCAGTCGGTCAGAAATAATGGTCTCTCAGGAAATGGGTGACTACGGCAGCCTTAGCGCCTCTGCCTATGTGCAGCGCTACTGGCGTTCAAAGAGTGAAGATCGCACCCTGCATCTGGGTTTTTACAGCAATTACAAAGCCATTTCCTGGGGCATCGCCTGGTTTTACACCGACTCGACCAGCGTCCGTAAGGCTGACCGCGCGGTCTCTTTTAATGTCTCTGTTCCCTTCATCGCGCTGCTGCCAGACAGCTCCGTCAGCTACAGCATGAACTCCGGCAATGATGGGAATGTTTCGCAGCAGGTCAGCCTGTCGGGTAGCGCGTTACAGGACAACAACCTGCATTACAACCTGCAGCAGGGCCACAACAGCCAGGGACAAAATCTGAACAGCAACGGCTCGCTGGACTATCGTGGCAGTCGCGGCAGCCTCAGTGCTGGGGTCAGTCATGATCGCCACAGCACTCAGTTTAACTATGGTCTCTCGGGCGGCATCGTCGCACATGCACACGGCATTACGCTGAGCCAGCCGCTGGGCGACACCTTCGCGATTGTGCGTGTGCCGGGTACGGCCGATGTGGGCATTCAGAGCAGCAGCAATGTGGTCACCGATGGTCGCGGCTATGCGATTGTGCCGTCACTTTCGCCTTATCATGAAAATGCCATCGAACTGGAAACGGATACGCTGCCCGACAATGTTGACGTCGAACTGGATGGTCAAACGGCTATCCCGACACGCGGCGCGATTGTGATGGCCGACTATGCCACCCACGTGGGTAATCGGGTGCTGTTCACGCTTAGCTGGCAGGATGCCTTCCCACCTTTCGGGGCGACGGGGCAGATCGCGCTCGCCGAAGAGGGAAAAAACAGCAGCACCAGCGGCATCGTCGCTGAAAAAGGCGAACTCTATCTGAGTGGTGTACCCGCCCAGGGTGTTATCGAGGTGAAATGGCAGGAAGAGGGGGGGGAGAAAAGCTGCCGCGCGCCGTTCCGCCTGCCTGCCGCCAGCGGCACCAATCCGGTCAGACTCGTCTCTGCGGTTTGCCAGTAATTCACAGGAATGTTAGATGAAATCAGTTCTGCGTTTAGCGAAAGGGATGATGCTGATTATCCCGACATTATGTGCTTTACCTGCACTGGGACAGGAGTCCTGTCAGGGCGTCAGCCAGGTGGTCGTGCAGGTGCATAACGTCAACTATGTGCCGGGCGCAGCCGATGGCACCCCCATCTCGGCGCAGATGCCCCTGCAAAGCAGCAATGCTTTTACATGTAATAAAAACAGCGGTGAGCAGGGCTATAACTACAAAGATATGGGGTTTGAGATTAATGCTGAAGAGTCCGGCTTACAGACCAATATCGCGGGCGGGCACAATACGCCGATATACCGTGTTCCAGGCGTTGAGAGCATCGGGTTCGCTATTGGTTTCAAGGAGCCGTCTTATTGCGGTGGCGGTTTCGCTGATACCACCGGTAAAGGTAAAACCAGCTCGATCTGCAACTCCCAGACCAGCCCACAGTTAAATTCTGCCCACGACATAACCCTTCAGTCCTATGTGGTGTTCTATAAAATTCCCGGACAGCGCTCGCCGCTTAACCCTGGCGATCAACCCGCATCTGTCGGTGAGATGAACATTGGCAATGCCAGCCTGAAGGTCGGGGACAGTGCAGCCAGCAGCCAGCCAATCAACGACAAGCCGCAAATATTCCTCTCCAGCTTTACCGTGCAGTATGGCAGCTGTTCTGTGGTCGCCTCCCAGTCCGCTATTAATGTGGACATGGGTAAGGTGAGTAAGACGGAATTCACCGGTATCGGCAGCCGGGCAGGAAGCGAGAAGCGCTTCCGGATTCAGGTGATGTGTGAGCACAGTGCAGCCGTAAAAGTCGGTTTCTTTGGTATGGCTACATCAGGTGATAAAGATGCCATCAGCCTGACGCCTCAGAGCAACTCAGCATCCGGTGTAGGCATTGCTCTGACTTATGGACCCGGCCTGCAGGTCCCGGAAGGTCAGCGCGTGCCGCTGAATGTCTCAACCGATCAGCTGCCGGTGCTGACGACAGTTTCTTCTCCCAATCAGGCGGCGTCGATGACGTTTAACGCGCAATATATTCAGACTGGCGGGCAGGTGATGGCGGGAAAAGCGGACGGCACGGTGACGTTCAATCTCGTTTATAATTAACAGGCACAGGCTGTGCATCACTGACGAATGCTGCGTGATGCTGGCTGCATGTGTCATCAGCCCTGCGCATTACGCCCGCTCAGCATCGCTATACGGCCCGTCTCCTGCAGCAATTGTTAAAACCCGCTAACCATGATCCGCGGTTTTCCCTAATCTCTGTTAAAATTATTCCTCTGTACCACTTTGCAGGATGCATGTTCGGGAGAAGCTATGTTGTGGATTTGGAATGCCCTGATTGTTCTGGTCACCGTTATCGGCATGGAGATAACGGCTGCGCTGGCGCACAAATACATCATGCATGGCTGGGGTTGGGGCTGGCACCTGTCACATCATGAACCACATAAGGGCTGGTTCGAGGTTAACGACCTCTATGCGGTGGTGTTCGCGGGCCTGTCGATTTTACTTATTTATCTGGGCAGCACAGGCATCTGGCCGCTACAGTGGATCGGTGCAGGGATGACGCTTTACGGTCTGCTCTATTTTATCGTGCATGACGGGCTGGTCCATCAGCGCTGGCCATTCCGCTATGTGCCGCGCCGGGGTTATCTGCGCCGGCTTTACATGGCGCACCGACTGCATCATGCGGTACGGGGTAAGGAAGATTGTGTCTCATTTGGTTTTCTCTATGCGCCGCCGCTGTCAAAACTGCAGGCGACGCTCAGGGAACGTCACGGCGTTAAACGGGGCGCTGCCAGAGGTAAGCAGGGCGTGGAGCAGGACGTCCCATCCGGGAAGTAACTGCCTGACCGGATGCTGCCACCAGCATGGCCAGTTTCTCTGGCGTGCTGGTGGACTGACGTTGATCCCACGCTTGTGCACCCGCTTCGACTACTTTCATACCGATCTTACGATAAACCTGTTTTGCCGTCGCAATGGCCCACGCTGAACGCAGCGGTAAACCGGGCAACCCCGCCGATGCCGATCGATAATAAGGTTCTGCCGTCTCCACCAGTCGGCGGGCAACGCGGCTGAGGGCCTGGCGATGGCGCGGGTCCGCCAGCGCCTCCCGCGTCAGCCCCTCTTCTGCCAGCCACTCAGCGGGCAGATAACAGCGTCCCGCTTCAGCATCTTCAACAATATCGCGGGCAATATTGGTTAGCTGAAAGGCCAGACCGAGATCGCAGGCGCGATCGAGCGTGGCGTTGTCGCGCACGCCCATAATCTGCGCCATCATCAGACCCACCACGCCCGCCACGTGATAGCAGTAGCGCAGCGTATCGTCCAGCGTCTGATAGCGGGTCTCATGGACATCCATCGCAAAGCCCGCCAGGTGATCAAAAGCGTAAGCAGGCAGAATATCGTGCGCCATCGCTACCTCCTGAAAGGCGGCAAAGGCAGGCTCATGCATCTGCGATCCGGCATAGGCCTGACGGGTTTTCATCTCCAGCTGCGCCAGGCGCTGTTCAGCAGATTGCAGTGACGGCGTATCGTTGCTGAATCCCAGCACCTGATCGTCAATCACATCATCACAGTGACGACACCATGAGTAGAGCATTAGCACACTGCGTCGGGTTTTGGCATCAAACAGTTTCGATGCCGTGGCAAAGCTTTTCGAGCCCACTTCCATGGTTTCAACGGCATGATCGAGCAGTGACGGACTATTCAAGCCAGATCCTCCAGCATCAATCCTGCGGTGGCTTTGGCCGAACCAATCACTCCTGGGATGCCCGCGCCAGGATGGGTGCCCGCGCCGACCAGGTAAAGATTTTTAATGGTCTTATCGCGGTTATGGGGCCGGAACCAGGCACTTTGCGTCAGAATCGGCTCGACCGAGAATGCCGAGCCCTGATACGCATTCAATTCATCGCGGAAATTAAACGGCGTGAACATGCGATGCGTCACCAGCTGGCTGCGCAGGCCTGGCATGTAGTGCTGTTCCAGATAGTCGAAGATGCGATCGCGCAGGCGAGGACCTTCCACGGCCCAGTCGATATCGGCGGTGCCGAGATGCGGCACCGGTGCCAGCACGTAATAACTGCCGCAGCCTTCGGGTGCCAGTGACGGATCGGTCACGCAGGGCGCGTGAAGGTAAAGCGAGAAGTCCTCTGCGAGGGCGTCTTTATTAAAGATCTCATCAATCAATTCACGATAGCGCGGACCAAAGCAGACTGTGTGGTGCGCGAGCTGATCGTGATGATGATTCAGGCCAAAATAGAGCACAAACAGCGAGTTGCTCATGCGCTTGTTCTGCAGGGATTTTCCCCTGGCCACAGCGGCGGGATGCTGACTCAGCAGTTCGCGGTAGGTATGAACCACGTCAGCGTTAGAGGCAACCGCGCGGGTCGGGAAGACCCGGCCATCATCCAGATGCACGGCAATGATTTTATTTTCCTGCGTCTCCAGCCGGGCAACGCTGGCATTCAGCTCCACTTCGCCGCCCAGATCCTGAAACAGCTTCACCATGCCCTGTACCAGGGCGCCTGTGCCACCACGCGGGAACCAGACGCCCCATTCACGTTCCAGCGCATGAATCAGGGTATAGATTGACGAGGTGGCAAATGGATTTCCGCCTACCAGCAGCGAGTGAAAAGAGAACGCCTGACGCAGATGCTCATCTTCAATATAGCTCGCCACTTTGCTGTAGACGCTGCGCCACGCCTGCAGTTTTGCCAGCTGAGGGGCGGCGCGCAGCATGTCCCGGAATGACAGAAATGGCACGGTGCCGAGCTTGAGATAACCTTCTGCAAACACCGCACGGGAATAGGCCAGAAAGCGACGATAGCCTTCTACGTCACGCGGATTAAATGCGCTGATTTGCGCTTCCAGCGCGGGCTGATCGTTGTCATAACTGAAGACTTTGCCGGACTCCCAGCAGAGGCGATAAAACGGCTTCACCGGCAGCAGTTCGACATAGTCAGAGAGTTTTTTACCTGCCAGGGTGAAGAGCTCTTCAATAGCGCTGGGATCAGTAATCACCGTGGGGCCGGCATCAAAGGTAAAGCCCTGATCCTCGTAAACATAGGCGCGGCCGCCGGGTTTATCACGCTGCTCCAGCAGCCGCGTAGGGATCCCTGACGCCTGAAGGCGAATGGCCAGCGCGAGACCACCAAAGCCTGCACCAATTACTGTCGTTCTGTTCATTGCATCGCCTGTTGACGGTGAGGAGTCATAATAGCCTGTAGCGCAGCCAGTACGGGAACCGGCGGCTTGCCGCTTAAGATGCGCAGCCGATCAGACACAGTGAGTTTTCCCGCATAAAAACGGGCAATCAGACCTTCGGGGAGGCCGTAAAATCGTTGCATAACCTGCCAGCGCTGGTCTGCCGGACCCGCCAGAAACAGCATCCGGTTTAGCATGCGGAAGAAGCGCTGCTGCTGCCAGGAATGACTGGCAAACTGCTGAATGGTGGCGTGCAGGGTCTCAGAAGTGAACGACTGCATCTGCGCCAGCCGGTCAGCCAGCGCGACCGCCAGCGGCAGCGAATAGCCGGTGGTAGGATGGAATAACCCGGCACGCAGGCCGCTGCAGGGCAGATCGCGTTTCTGCCAGAAGGCGTCCACGTCGCCAGTCAGCGTAATTGGCAACGCGCCCTGTTCTTCACGCAATAGCTGCTTTAACTGCCAGCCCTGCTGAGCAGCATAGTCACGGATATTCTGACGGGCGCGATCGCCTCCCAGCGTGGCGTTATCAATATAGTGGGTATCTTCAATCAGCAGCGTATCCGCCGAAAAGGGCAGGCTGTAGACAAAGCGATAGCCTGACTGCTGATCCACGGTCGCGTCCATAATGACTGGTGCGGTCAGGCCGTGGGGCGCACTGAGCTGCCACTCCTGACCCACAAACGCCTGGAAGCCCATGCGCAGCGCATCATCGGGCTGATAGCCGCGTCCATCGATCACCGCGTCAGTTTCCAGCACCCGACCATCCTCCAGCGTGACAAGGCGTGAAGCGATGCTCGCCACGCGGGTATTCAGCAGCAGATCCGGCGCAAACCGATCGCGGATCACCTGCGCAAAACGCGCTGCGGTCACACAAAAATAGCCACTGTTCAGGCTGCGACTGCGTTGCGGAAAGCGCACCTCATAACCGGGCCAGTGATGAACCACCAGCGGAGCAATCCAGTGATGCTGCGTGTCAGTGAGATCCTCCGCATGAAACGACCAGGTATGATGCGCGCCAGGCTCACTTTCTGCATCAATCAGCAGCATACGCAGTGACGGACGCTGCTGGCGCAGGCGCAGAGCAATCAGCCCGTTAGCCAGCCCCGCGCCCACCAGAATCAGATCATACCGCGACATAATCTCTCCTGTGGAGTACCGGCTTGCGGGTCTGCATCGCCTGTTCGACAATATCCGCTGCGAGGGTGGTGCCGCCCGCCTGACAGAGCGCAGTGCGCAGCGTTTTCATCTGCTGGCCGTAGCTTTCATCAGCCAGCAAAGTCTGAAGCTGACGGGCCATTGAGTGGCTGGTAGTGAAGCGTGACGCGCGACGCCCTATACCGTGCCAGACCACTCTGGCCGCGACGCCCGGCTGGTCAAAGGCCAGGGGAATCGCCAGCATTGGCGTCAGATAGTTAACAGCATCCAGTACCGTATTCATGCCGCCGTGCGTTATCGCCAGATCGGCCTGCGCCAGTGCGGCAGCCTGATCGGCAAAATCGACCACCTGAACATGGCTGGACTGCGCCAGTTTTTCCGCCTGAAACGATGACAGACGACCACAATGCGCCAGCAGCAACTGCGCGTCGATCTCATGGCAGGCGCGAACAATGGTTTTAAACAGTCCGTAGCGGTGCCCCTGCAGCGTGCCAAGTGAAGCAAAAATGCGTGGTCTGTCGCCATGTGGGAAATAACGTGGCTGCGACGCGGCAGGCGCTGTTACCGCTGCACGCAGCGGACCGACCGAATGAAAATGGTCGGGCAGCGCCTGGCGGGGAAAATCGAGTTCCGGCAACAGCTGGCTGATCTGCGCAAGGGGTGAAAAGCAGTGATGCAGCTTTTCCCGTGGTGCTAATCCCATCGCATGGGCGTTACGGGCGATAACGCGATCGTGACGGCGCATCAGCCAGTCATAGATCTTTTCACTCGCGCGATAGCGTTCGCGTGCCTGGTCGGTGTTAGCATAGTCAAACGGCATCACGGCCAGCGGAAAATGGGGTTCACGGTTAAGTGGCAGCGCACAGGCCACAGAGACGTAGGGCAGGTTCAGAGACTCTGCCGCCAGCGCACCGGCTGGCTCCATCTGATCGACGATCACGCCATCAATCGCCAGCGTGTTCAGCACCACCGGCAGTTCACGGCAGAGCATCTCTGTGCTGCGGGCCATCTCATTGATTAATTTAAGCATTGATGGGCCAAGAGGATGCGCCGCCAGCTGAAGGGTATGCGCCAGACTGCCTGCCGGATGCGAGGCGAGACCCAGCGGGAAAAACCCTATCCGGCTGTCAGTAAGTAGTGCGCTGACATCCGTCTGCTGGATAAAGGTAATCTGGTGTCCGCGTGCGATTAAGGCCTGGCTCAGATGCGTAAGCGCCTGCACATGGCTATAGAAGGGCGGTGCAATGACCGCGAAGTGACTCATGCAGCATCCTTAACTGACGGCAGCGAGTTTTTTCTCAAACCAGGCCTGAACAAAATGATGAGTGGCATAACCGTCCTGGCAGGCCGAAAGCAGATGCTCACTGGCACAGCGCAGATGATCGCGCAGTCGCGTTTCAACCGCCTGAGGCCCCAGCAGATTGACCAGCGTCGATTTCCCCTCATCCTGATGGGCATCTTTGCCGGTATCCGCCATGCCGTCAGTGAGATCGTCCAGCAGCTGAAAGGCCTGACCGAGATTAAGCGAGAAGCGGTGTAGCTGTTCGCGCGCCTCTTTTGGCGTTTCCGCCACAATAGAGGCCATCTGCATAGAGGCGCAGAACAGGGTGCTGGTTTTGTAGTGATTGGTCATCAGAATGGCGTCGGCACTGCGTGGCTTGTCACCTTCTGAAAGATCCTTGAACTGACCCTGCACCAGACCCTGCATGCCGACAGCGTGAGATAGCTCCGCGACCGCATCAGCTCTGGCAGCTGCCGTTAAGCCTTCAGCCATTGCAACCACGCCAAAAGCCTTACTCAGCAGCGCCACTGCGGCCAGAATCGCGACATGTTCACCATACTGGCAGTGAATGGTCGGACGTCCGCGACGCAACTGCGCATCATCCATGCAGGGCATGTCATCCAGAATCAGGGAGGCGGCGTGCACCATCTCAACCGCGCAGGCGAGATCAAGCAGCCCGGCAGGGGTGGCGCTACAGCCGAGATCGCGCGCGGCCAGCAGCAGCAGCAGCGGGCGGATACGCTTTCCCGGTGCCAGCGCACCCTCGCGCATTGCCTCGCCAACTAAATCACGTTCACTCTCCACCGGTAAAAGCTGATCAAGCCGCTGCTCAATGTCGTTCAACAGGGTGGCTGCATCACTATGGCTGAAATTGACGTGTTGTTCTGCACAGACCGTCATCATGGCTGTCCTTATCTACAGAGGAAGTCACAGCAGGTCGAAATGATTCGATGCCATCTTCAATAATCGTCCCCGACTGCCACAGCATAGTTGGCAGGTTTTCAAAGAACGGCGGGTAAATCCATTACAACTAAGCGTAGCTCACAGTGATAAAAATGTCGGCGAATTCAGCAGCATTCCGCGTTTTAACGTGCCATCCTGACCACTATATTGCCTGAATCAGCCCAGTAATGCGCGCAGCGCTTTCATCACGCTGGTGACATCCTCATCCGATAATGCGCCATCTTTAGCGAAGCGTACAATCCCTTCCCGATCAATCACCACGACAGACGCGCTTTCCGGCTGAAGATGCCAGCTATGCGCAGTGACGCCACTGCTGTCGATAATAAATTGCTGCCAGGGTGCTGCTTTTTTGCTGGAGGCGATGCTGCGCACCACAAAAATGGCACTGCCGGGCAGGGCATCGTCGGTATTTACGATGGTGGTAGTCTGGAAGCGGTCACGCGGCAGTTGGGCCTGCTGAATGGCTTTAATTAAGGAGGCACTCTGATCTTTCGCAGAAAGCCGGCCAGCAACATGAATCACCAGACGCACTTTTCCGGTCAGTGTCTGACTGTTCCAGCGCTGATAATCGATGTCACCCTGGTTCAGCACCATTTCGCCTTTGTCGGCAATGTAGACCGGCGGGACAGGCTGACCGGGTGTCAGAGTATGAGCAGCTGTAAAGCCGGAAAACAGCAGGGCTATCATCAATCCATAATGGCGCACGGGGTCCTCACTTCTTTTCGTTTTACGGCAGGCGAGACGAGCTATCTCATCAGCAGGCAGAAGATTAGTACCATATCTATGTTTCAGATCAATAAATGCATTAAAGATTTGGGCTGAAAATGCAGGGAATATTTTGTTAACAGGAGGTGGAATATGAGCACTGCACTGATGACCTTACCTGAGTTTGCCCGCTACATTGGCATCACTACGGCGACGCTGGCGCGCGCCTTTTGCTGCCGGGGATCGCTGGCCGGCGTGCCGCTGCCGCAGGCACTGGATGATGCACCGCTGACACAACGCCACTGGCTACGCGACGATGTACGTCAGTTTGATCATGTCTATAAGCGGGTGCAGGCGATGCAGCAACGTAAAACGCTTTAAATCGCCCATCAAAAGAAAAGCGCGGGATTATCCCGCGCTTTGTTATGCAACATTATCAGGCTTCACCAGGAAGCAGACCAGATTGGCATCCCGATCGCCGGTAACCTCCATGCTGCTATCCAGCCCACTCACCGCATCGCCGCGACTGAGTCGCTGATCGCCGATGCGAATAATTCCTTCCAGCACGATGAGATAAGCCACAAAGCCCGGCATCGAGGGCACGTCCACCGTCTGGTTACGCTCCAGCAGCGTATCGTAGATATAGACTTCCTGGCGCAATTCCAGCGGGGCATCAGACTCTTCCGGCCCGGCCAGTTCGGTCCAGCCGTTAGTCATAATGCCCTGATCGCGCTCCAGCACCTGAGTCATCGCTTCACCGCCCGGCAGTGAAGGCCGGATAACGGCCTGCAACAGTTCCGCTTCATACAGCGGCACTGATTCTTCGTACTGAACACCCTCACCGGCATTCACCACCATTACCTTTTTCGCAGAGAGCTGAGTACGCTCGCCGTTGCTGTCCTGATGCTGCATTGAACCGCGCCACAGGTAGGTGAACACTTCTTCGTCCTGATGCTGCTGCATCGGGATCCGGGCATCCAGTTTCAGCGACATCAGGTCAACAATGAGCAACGGGCTAAGCGCCTCGCCAGGCCGCTGACGACGAACGGTAAAAGGACCGTACTCAAAGAGTTGTTCAGAATTAGCTCGCACAATATTCATGATGAGTTCTCAGATAAAGGAAGGCATAACAACGATCATAGACCTCAGGCGCAGAATGAGAAGCCGGATGATTTGCCCGGCTTCGTCAGTTATTTTGAATAAAAAATAACGCGGTGTGTCATCTGCTTATTTGCGCTGTTCGTCGCTCTCACCCAGGAAGAAATACCAGAGTGGGATCGACAATAGCCCGGTAAAGACCGTGGAGTAGAGCAGGATCATCATCGCCTGGGTGATATACATGGTCAGTGACCAGTGGCTGAAGGGGATCTGATACTGGTCAATTACGCCGCCGATCATCGCATTCGCCATCACTGAAATCACAATCAGCGCCAGCACCGTGACGCTGCGGAGAAAATAGCGCATTTCTTTGCGCTTTCCGGCGAAGCGTGACTGGACGATAGCCAGCGGCGACTGCTTATCTGGCGCAATTTCTTCCCGAATGACCGACGCATGCTGCGCGCTGCGCCAGCGCTGAATATCCAGCAGGATCAGCACCACCAGGCTGATGCCCAGGACAGGCAGCGCATAACCCAGCGCCAGCATCACTATCAAGCTGGTGCCCTGCGTATAACGCGGCAGTGCAAGCCAGACGGACAACAGCGTCTGCGATGGGCTGAGCTGGGGAACCGCCGGGCGGCGAATCCACCACATGCGGTAGCCCAGCACTATCATCGCACAGAGTCCAAAGCCGAACAGGGCCAGAATCAGTTGGTTAGGCAGACCAAACAGTACCCCCATATGCGCATCCACGCCCCAGCGGGTCAGTTTTGCCACCAGCGGGAAGCTGGCGAATTCAACGCGGTCGACCACGCTGAAATCAGCCGGATTGATAGAAACCGCATCAACCTGGCTTGGCCAGCTGCGATCAATCTCCGAAACTGTCCAGGCCTGTTCTGCGTTCTTAGGCTGACGCAGCTCCAGTTTCGCGGCGTGCAGTCCGGCCTGACGTGCTGCTGCCAGCGCCTGATCCCAACTGGCGTTCGGTTGATTGAGAACCACTGGCGCGGCGATTCTGGCTGGCATGGTCATGCCGGACATCGTCATGCCTTCCATCGCACCGCGATGGTCAGCATGCGGATCGGCTGCTTCGGCGGGCGCGTCACCGTTCAGTGCGGTATTAACCTGCGGCGTTTTCCAGCCAAAGTCGCTGCGCATCTTTTCGATATTGTTGCCTGCCCACTGTGACCAGGTCAGTCCCGTTACCGAAAAGAACACCAGCCCGATAGCCAGCAGCAGACCCAGCGTAACGTGCCAGTGACGCGTTGCCGCAAATCCGCTGCGCACTTTCTTACGGGTACGTGATGGCCGGGTGCCGGACCATAAGATGATCCCACCCAGCGCAGCGACCCACAGCCATGAGGCTGCCAGCTCGCTGTAGTTACGGCCAAAATCGCCGAGCAGCAGGCCGCGATGCAGCTGATCCAGCCACATGCGCAGCGGCAACACACCGCTGGTGCCATACACCGTCATATCGCCTTTCACCTGCAGAGTGTAGGGATCGATAAACAGCGATCGTGATTCCGATGGGCCAAGCTGAGGCTCAGCAAACTGCACGCGGGTTGTATCATGCGGACCCGGTGCGGGACGCACGGCGTAGATACGTGCAGACTCACCCGCACGCGCACGTGCGGCGGCAATCTGGGCTGACAACGGCTGTGCCTGGCCCTGTGCATCGGTGGTCAGGGCATCGTGATAGATAGCCTGTTCCAGCTGCGGCGTCAGAACGTAGAGCGTGCCGGTGAGCGCGGCGACAAAAATGAACGGTGCGATAAACAGACCGATATAAAAATGCAGGCGGCGAAACAGATTAAACAGCGTGCCGCGCGGTGCAGGGATAATTTCCTGAGAAGAGGACATAGCATTCCACACTTTTCAAAAGACAAAGGCGATTGGGTGACGTTGTCACGCAATCGAATCAGAAAGCAGTGAGTGTGACGTGAAAGCGGGCGGCGCTCGTGGTCGGTGGAGACGCAACATCCATCGCCACGGAGGCGGATTAATCGCAAAGGGCGGCGGGGTGCGGCTGATCAGGCTCATCCACCAGATGAACGGGATAAAGACCCAGAGCATCAGCGGCACATGCACCAGTAAATCGCAGTAACCACAGGCAAAACCAGGATCCATCATCATCCCATGGTCCGCCATTGACATCATTTCGCTGTGATGATGCATCATCGGCATCTCTGCGCTCATAGCGGAGACACGCTGCATTGTGGCGTGATGCTCAGCCAGATTCTTTGAAATCATCGGGGCGACAAACAACAGCAGCACGGCCAGTATCGCAATACCGGCAGTGAGTCGATGTCTGAGTGAAGATTTCTGCATGATTGTAACGGGCGCAAGGGTGAAAATTACGGGCGGCAGTGTAACGCGAAGGGGATAAAAGGGTTAAATAAAGTGGCATCTGTTCCGAAAAAATTCGCACTCTTTGAACATATTCACTTTAATTCCAGCATCATTTAACTTAGATGTTACTCGTTAAATACATACAAATAACATTAATGAGTCGGTTGCATTTAACCGAACCCATAAAGGAATGAAGATGAAAATTGTAATGCTGGATGGTGACACACTGCCTGTCTCTCTGCCGACCGGGCAACTACAGGCTGATTGGGAGATTCGCGCACAAACACCGGTCAGTGACATTGTCTCTTCGCTCACGGGCGCGACGGTTGCGATTACCAATAAGGTGCCGTTGTGTGCCGACACCCTGGCGCAGCTTCCTGAACTGCGCTTTATCTGTATTGCGGCAACCGGTTATGACTGTATTGATACAGAGGCCTGCCGCGTCCGCGGCATCGTGGTCAGTAATGTACCCGGCTACTCTTCTCAGAGCGTGTCGGAGGCGGTAATCGCCGCCATTTTCGCCTTGCGTCGTCACATGATGGCTTATGCCGTTAATACCCGCATCGACTGGCCGCAGGCGCAGCACTTTTGTCTGCATCGTCAGCCAATAGGGGATATTGGCGGCGCCACGCTGGGTATCGCGGGCAAAGGTGATATCGGTCAGGCGGTCGGCAGGCTGGCCCAGGCGCTGGGAATGAAGGTCCAGTACGCGGAGCGCAAAGGCAGTGATCGGGTGCGTGAGGGCTATGTCAGCTTTGAGCAGATGCTGGCCACCAGCGATATTATTTCGCTGCACTGCCCATTGAGTGACAGCACCCGTCAGATGATTGATCGCGAGGCGCTGGAGAAAATGAAACCGCATGCGCTGCTGATTAACACCGCGCGTGGTGGCCTCATTAACGAGGCCGATCTTGCTGAGGCATTAAAGCAGGGGCTGATTGGCGGCGCGGCGCTGGATGTTCTGAGCAGCGAACCACCCTCTGCAGATAACCCGCTGCTGGCAGATTTGCCCAATCTGCTGCTGACGCCGCACATTGCCTGGGCGAGTCGCAGCGGCGTAGAGAATCTGGTGACGGGTGTGATGGCCAATATTGCGGCCTTTATTCAGGGCGAGCCGGTTAATGTGGTGAGCTGAGCTGGGTCGAATGGCTTTCTGAGGCCTGCAATTCGTTAATATTCAGAGCAACCTCGTAGAATTCAGGAAAAGCGTTTTACGGGGTTCAATCATCAGAGTATTCATTTCGTTATTTCCATCCGGTCTTTAAACGTTCGTGCGCTACAGGATTTAGTGCCTTTTATCCTGCTGAATCAGCCGTTGTCAGCGCTTCAGGAACAGAAAGGAGTCTGGTCAGTGAAAAAGAACAACAGCACGCACACGCCTCATGATGCGACATTCCGGCAATTTCTGACTCAGCCGGATATTGCCCGGGATTTCCTGGCGCTGCACCTGCCGCCAGAGTTGTGCCAACGCTGTGATCTCAGCACACTGAAGCTGGAGTCGGGGTCGTTTGTCGAGGATGACCTTCGGCAGTACGTTAGCGATGTGCTTTACAGTCGTAAGACTACCGCTGGCAATGGATAGATCCATGTACTCATTGAGCATCAGTCATCACCTGACAAACATATGGCATTTCGGCTGATGCGTTATGCAGTGGCTGCCATGCAGCGCCATCCTGAAGCTGGGCACAAGAGATTGCCGCGGGTAATACCCATACTGTTTTACGCGGGCAGACGCACTCCCTATCCTTATTCGACCCGGTGGCTGGATGAGTTCGACGACCCGTTGCTGGCGGACAGGCTTTACAGCCACAGTTTTCCACTGGTCGATGTCACGACGATTCCTGACGATGAGATCATGCAACACCGCAGCATGGCGGCACTGACCCTGTTGCAGAAACATATCCGGCAACGTGATCTAGCAGAACTGATGGACAGGCTGGTATCCATTTTGATGGCAGGCGATCACTCTTCATCGCAGGTGATAATCATTGGCAAACTGCATTGTGCAGGCGGGCGAAGTCTCAAACGCCAAAACCTTTGTACAGGAGCTGGCACAGATTTCGCGCTAAGAATTTTTTGAGCGCTGATTAACGCTGACGACTCAAATCGCCAGCGTACTGCACTGAAAATATAAAATCAGCTTGCCGGAATCATGGGAACTCCATCGCTTTTCATCACGGCGAGCCTGTTATTTGCGCGCTCAGTATCAAAATATCGAGCGCCCCAGCTTTTCCGTCAGCAATTCCAGCACAGCAGTGCCCGCCAGCGAATTACCTGCGCTGTCCAGCCCGGGTGACCAGACGGCAATGCTCATCTCGCCAGGGATGACGGCAATAATTCCGCCACCTACGCCCGACTTTGCAGGCATCCCAACCCGCCACGCGAATTCGCCTGCGCCATCATACATCCCGCTGGTGATCATCAGTGCGTTAATCTGCCGCGCCTGACGCGGTGTAATCATCTGGCTGCCATCCAGTGTTTTACCCTGATTAGCCAGATAGATGAAGGTGCGCGCCAGTTCAACGCAGTTCATCGACAGTGAGCAATAGTGGAAATAGGTCTGCATGACGCTGGTGACATCATTATCGAAATTACCAAACGACTTCATCAGCCAGGCTATCGCGGCATTGCGGGCAGAATGTTCAAATTCAGAGCGGGCAACGTGGCGATCATAATTGATATCGGGCTGCTGGCTAAGCTGGCGCACAATTTCCAGCATTCGCTGGCGTGGCGCCGTCAGGCGGGTTTCCAGCAGATCGCAAATCACCAGCGCACCGGCATTGATAAACGGATTACGTGGCTTGCCCTGTTCCAGCTCCAGCTGGACCAGTGAATTAAATGGCTGGCCTGATGGCTCTTTGCCAACCCGCTGCCAGATTTCACTGTCGTCATAGCGGGTCAGTGCCACAGTCAGCGATAGCGCTTTGGATATCGACTGAATAGAAAAGCGCGTCTCCGCATCGCCCGCCTGAAAGAGGGTGCCGTCACGCAGGCAAACGGCAATGGCCAGATTGTCGGCCGCAACATCGGCCAGCGCGGGGATATAGTCAGCGACTTTTCCCCGATGGACCAGCGGACGCACCTGATCCAGGACCTCCTGCAGCAGAGCATTATTTAGTTCAGACACGCACTTTTCTCCCGTCGGTTTACGCTGGCCGGCAATGCGTGATGCATTTGCGACCGGCCAGTCATCTGTTGTGAGTCGCTGAGCCGCATTTTCAGCTGATGGGTTTTGACTGTGCTGCCAGCGGAGCCAATACCATCTGTAACAGGCTCAGCAGTGCCAGCACACTGAAGGGCAGCGTCCAGTTACCGCTCTGTTCATGGAGCACGCCAAAAAACAGCGGGCCCAGGGCTGCCAGCGCATAGCCCACACATTGCGCCATGCCTGAAAGTTGTGAGGCCTGACGGTGATGTGTGGCGCGCAGATTAAACAGCGAGAGGCAGAGCACCAGTGAAGCCCCGGCACCCAGTCCGGCCAGTGTCAGCCAGATCAACGCCCATTGCGGATTAAGCAGCAGACCTGACATACCGAGGAAAATACCCGAGGAAGCAATGAATGCGGTGAGCCGGGCATCTTTTACCCGCTTCAGCGCAACCATACAGGCCAGATTAGCAACGATTGCAATTGCCTGATACCAGAACAGCAGCCACCCAGCCTGCGCCTGAGTGAAGCCATTATCCTGAGCAAACACGGCAAACCAGTCGATCAGGGTATAAAATGCCAGCGATTGCAGTGCCATAAACAGGGCGATTTGCCAGCCACCGGCTGAGCGCCACGCATGACGATGTGCAACAGGGGCTTCAGCCGACGCTAAAGATGACTGCCGCTGACGTAAAAGCGGCAGCCAGGCGAGCAGCGCAACCAGCCCTGGCAGCGCCCAGACAACCAGTGAGAGTCGCCAGCCCGCCGTTGAGAGCTCGCTCAGCGGCACGGCAATGCCCGACGCGAGGCTGGCAGTAATCGACATGGTGGCGGCATAAAGGCCAATGTATCTGGCGGTATGGGCGGTGAAATCGCGCTTAATCAGGGGCGGCAGCAGTACGTTGGCCGCGGCAATACCTGCGCTCAGCAGCAGCGTTCCGCTCCATAATGCCGCTTCAGCAGGCAACCAGCGCAACAGTGAACCAGCAGTAATCAGGCACAGTGCACTCCACAAACTGCGCTCCAGCCCGACCCGATTTCCCAGCCAGGCGGCAGGCGGGGCGAGCAGGGCAAAAAGCATCAGTGGAATAAAGTTAAACAGGCCTGCTTCGCTGGCGCTGAGGCCAAAGGTCTGGCGGACATCCTGCAGCACCGGCCCGACGGCGGTAATCGGTGCCCGAAGATTTGCTGCGGTGAGCAGCAGGACGAACAAAAAAAAGCTGGCGCTGGAAAACGCAGCGAGGGGTTTAGCTTGCTGTTGTACAGGCATCATGGCAGGGATCATCACATGCAGCAGTGCTGCGGGGGCGTTGGTTGACGTTAACGCTTACGCATCAGAATTGATGTCTGGGCGCTACTTTACTGACCGGTTAGCGGCCTGTAAAGCCTTGTTATATGATGAAATAGCGTAAATGCGATCTCGCCGCCGCGATCGCTGTATGAGTGATTAGTGGAACTCAGGCTCAGGGAAGTGACCACAGTCGTTCTGGCTGGGATTAGATCCGGGCTGGCAGGTCTGCTGACGGGTTTCGGCCGCGGGAACCGTTTTTTCAGCGTGCCACGGGGCACTGCAGGCACTGAGAAGAGAAACCAGAATCATCACACTGAATACGCGCATATCCGCTCCTTATTAACCCTTTTGAGCAAGGTCACGTCGGTGATCGGCGGTTGGCAGGTCAGGGACGTCTTACCTGAGTGTGGTCGCTAAGGGGATAATGTCAATTAAAACAGCGCAAACATCAGCGCAACAGGAAAACTCATCGGCCAGGTGGCACCCACCAGAAAAGCGCTCAGCAGTTTGATGCTCAGCTTATCTTTGGCGATGAAGAAAGTGATTAGCGTCGCGACCAGTGCAACAACGGCATAAAAAATTAGCATACCCTGGTACAGTGTCATTGATATCTCCGCAGCGTCATTATGGTTTTCGCTGCGCATGATGCGGATTTTTGTGATCCAGATCAAGTGAATCAGGGTTAAGCATCTAAAGAAATTATCGGTCAATATGGCTGATTTACGCTCTGACATCGATGATGATAACGGGCGATTTCAGGCTGAAACCGTGGCGGGAAATGTGGGTCGAACCTTTGCTGATGCCGCCATCCTATCTTTACATCCCCTGGCGAACGCTTGCTGACTGACCGTTACCCTGACGTAAAAAAGCCCGCTATGGTGGGCGGGCCAGACATGGCAGTGCATGACTAAACAGCGTACGCGTTTTAACTCTGACGATAGAGTGCCATCACCGCTTCCAGATCCGGGGTACGAGGGTTACCGCCGGTGCAGACATCATCCAGCGCCGCCTGCGCCAGTGCAGGGATATCCGCCTCCTGTAAGCCGACCTCGCGCAGCGAACGCGGAATACCCACATCGCGGCAGAGCTGACGAACTGCAGCGACAGCCGCTTCCCGCGCCTGATCCAGCGTCAGCGTGTCGACCTGTTTCACGCCCATCGCACGGGCAATATCGCGATATTTTTCGCCTGTTGATGGGGCGTTCCATGCCATCACCTGTGGCAGCAGAATGGCGTTCGCCACGCCGTGCGGCACGTTATAAAAAGCGCCCAGTGGATGTGCCATACCATGCACCAGACCGAGTCCGACATTGGAGAAGCCCATACCGGCCACATACTGCCCCAGCGCCATCTGCTCAACAGCAACAATATTTCCCGCCACCGATTCGCGCAGCGACTGGCTGATAATTTCAATGGCTTTGAGGTGCAGCATGTCAGTCAGGGGCCAGGCACCGCGCGTAATGTACCCTTCAATCGCGTGAGTTAGGGCATCAATACCGGTGGCCGCTTTCAGCGAGGCGGGCATGCTCGCCATCATCTCCGCATCAATAATCGCCACTTTTGGAATGTCATGCGGATCGACGCAGACAAACTTGCGACGATTCTCTTCATCGGTAATGACATAGTTAATAGTGACTTCTGCCGCCGTGCCTGCCGTGGTCGGAATGGCGATGATTGGCACGCACGGATGACGGGTTGGGCTAACCCCTTCCAGGCTGCGAACATCTTCGAATTCAGGGTTGTTGATAATAATGCCGATCGCTTTACTTGTGTCCTGCGGTGAACCACCGCCGATGGCGATGAGGTAGTCAGCACCTGATTCCCTGAACACGGCAACGCCCTGCTGCACTACCCGGATAGTCGGATTCGGAACGACCTCATCAAAGACCGCCCAGGCAAGCTGATGCTGTTCCAGCAGGTCAGTTACCCGCTTCAGCGCACCGGCCGCAACCAGCGCTTTGTCAGTGACAATAAGCGCTTTACGCATCCCGCGACGCTGTACCTCTTCAGGCAAATGACGTAATGCGCCAGCACCAAACCAGGCGGTTTCATTCAGAATCATACGTTGGGTCATCAAAACATCCTCTGTTAAAAATGGTTTTCTACGATCCGTTATCCGCTTTTCAGGTTCTGCGCATAACCTCTCAGTTTCAGGTAAGAACATTTGATAAAAATCAATGAATTAGTAAAAAGTACTGCGCGCAATTCATTCAGGCAGGGCTTTCGTCTGGTGGGTATGCGGTGAGAGGCGGTGGATTATGCCCATCGTCAGTTGTGTGCAACACTTCTTTATTACAAACCTGTCCGTCCATGAGGAATGAAGACATGACCCGATTCGTAATGAATAAAAAGGATGAACTCGTCGACAGCGCGCTGGATGGCATGATTTACGCCAGTCCGTGGCGCAATCTGGTGCGGCTGCAGGTCGATCCCCACATTCGCATCGTGATGCGCAGAGACTGGAAAAAACAGCAGGTCGCACTGATCTCCGGTGGCGGTTCCGGCCATGAACCGGCGCACGTCGGTTTTATCGGCAAAGGAATGCTGACGGCGGCCGTCTGTGGCGATGTGTTCGCCTCACCCAGCGTTGATGCGGTTTATAACGCCATCATCAACCTTACCGGTGACGCGGGATGTCTGCTGATTGTGAAAAACTACACCGGCGATCGACTCAACTTTGGGCTGGCGGCTGAAAAAGCCCGCAAGGCAGGATTCAGCGTCAATATGGTGATTGTCGATGATGATATAGCCTTACCGGACAATCCTCAGCCACGCGGCGTGGCAGGCACGTTGCTGGTGCATAAAGTGGCAGGCTTTGTCGCCGAACGCGGTGATGATCTGACGGCGGTAACGGAGGCCGCAGAGGCCGCCAGTCGTGCTATCGCCACCATGGGGGTAGCGCTTTCCAGCTGTCATCTGCCGGAAGAACAGACCGGCCAGCGGGTGCCCGACGGCAGCGTGGAAATGGGGCTGGGGATTCATGGCGAGCCGGGCGTTGACGTCATGCCGACTCAGAACAGTCAGCAGATTGTGCAGCATCTGCTGGAGAAGGTGATGCCAGGTCCAGACAAGGATCTGCCCTGCGCGCTGCTGGTGAATAACCTTGGCGGGATGTCGGCGCTGGAGATGAGTCTGGTCACACGTGATCTGATTGAGTCGCCGCTGAGCCGGGGAAGCCGTTATCTGATTGGCCCGGCACCGCTGATGACCGCGCTGGACATGAAAGGGTTTTCCGTTACCTGCATGACGCTGACGCCGCTGTTCGAAGCGGCGATCTGCGCCCCGGTTGAAGTGACCGGCTGGGTTCCGGCGGTTAAGATCACATCGCTTCAGCCGGTTAACGCGACCCGAGAGGCGACAGCGCATTCGGTGCAACCCTCAGAAAATCCGGTAGTCGCAGCCTTTGTTAACCGCATTTGTGAAACGCTGATCGCCAGTGAAAGCGAGCTGAATAAACTCGATGCTCAGGTGGGTGATGGTGATACCGGCTCGACCTTTGCTGCTGGCGCGCGTCAGATCCAGCGTGAATGCGCAGATAACCAGCTGCCACTGAATGTTCTGCCCGACCTGCTCGCGGTAACGGGTGAGCGACTGGCCACGGTCATGGGCGGATCCAGCGGCGTGTTGATGGCCATCTTCTTCACCGCCGCGGCGCAGCACCTGTCGGAAGGAGATGACCTGCCGGTCGCCTTACAGCAGGGTCTGGAAAAAATGAAGCAGTATGGTGGGGCTAAACCGGGCGATCGCACACTGATTGATGCGCTCCAGCCCGCTATTGAGGCGCTGGTGGCGGGCAAACCGCTGGCAGCCGCAGCGGTTGCAGCGCAGCAGGGCAGCGATGCAACCGCCAGCATGGGAAAAGCAAAGGCGGGCCGATCATCTTATCTCAACAGCGCGAACCTGAATGGCGTGCCCGATCCCGGTGCGGTTGCCGTCGCCCGCGTTTTTGCGGCATTAAAAACGCTTTAGCTCAATCACAGCGCTAAACGCGTCTGTAAAAAGGCCAGTAACTGGCGGTTTACTTCGCTGCGCTGACGGTGCTGTGGGTAAACCGCATTCAGGGAGAGTGGGGGCGGCTGGCAGCCGTCCAGCACCGTCACCAGTTCACCCCTTTGCAGGTCTGTCTCTACGATAAAAGCGGGAAGCAAGACCAGTCCGAGTCCCGCCAGGGCGGCATCACGCAGCACTTCGCCATTGTTACTCACCATGGGGCCCTGAACCGCCAGCCATTTCGCTTTGCCATTGACCTGCAATTCCCAGCCATTCAGACCTTCCCGTCCGTAGCGCAGACAGGCGTGTTGCAGCAACTCCTCGGGCTGCTGCGGCGTGCCGGCCCGCTGCAGGTAACCGGGACTGCAGCAGATTACCCGTTTCAATTCACCCAGCGGACGGGCAATCAGCGTGGAATCTGCCAGGGTGCCGATGCGAATCGCCATATCGACGCCTTCGCCAATTACATCAACATAGCGATCGGCCAGCTCAATCTGAAACTGCAGTGCCGGATGATGGCTCAGGAATTCAGCGATTAGCGGTGACAGGTGGCTCATGCCAAACGACATTGGCAGATTGATGCGGAAAGTCCCGCGCAGCGCCTGCTGCTGCTCCGACACCGCCAGTTCGGCTTCCTGAATCTCATCCAGAATGCGCTGAGCATGCTGCGCAAACAGCAGACCCGCATCCGTCACTGACAGCTTGCGGGTGTTACGTATCAGCAGACGTACGCCTAATGACGCTTCAAGTGCGGCCATGCGGCGGCTGACATACTGCTTCGATAACATCAGCTGCTCAGCGGCTGCAGTGAAGTTACCAGCATGTATCACGGCGATGTAAATCCGGAGATCTTCGATCTGCATAGTGTCCACTTATTGGTAACAGTGACGGGGTGTCTGGCGAAAACTCAGCCGCAGGCGTTAACTTATATCGGGTATTGGGTCACAGGGCAACGCGTCAGCACCCTCAGCCAGCGCGACAGGGATCATAGATTTACCGTTCCGTCATGTTTAAACAGGCTGTCAGCCGGGCTAATCGCGTTAAAGCCGTTATAGTAAGCAGGCAGTGATGCAATCCATCCGGAACTAACCTGATAAGGAGTGGCTGGTGAAAAAATTACTCTGCGCAACGGTGCTGGCTGTTTTGCCAATAACCACGCTGGCAGCATCGGTGTTTACGCTGCAATCACAGGATTTCAGCGATAATGCCCTACTGGATAAAAAGTTTGCCGGTGCTAATAAAAGTAATCCTTCCTGCACCGGTGAGAATATCTCTCCCGAACTCAACTGGTCTGCGATTCCGGCGGGCACCCGCAGTCTGGCCCTGCTGATGACCGATCCGGTCGGGGCCAAAGGGCTGGGCGTGACTCATATGGTGGCCTATAACATTCCGGCCAGCCGTTCGTCGTTCGCGCAGGGGGCGCTGACAAAGGGCAAGGACTACACCGGCGGAAAAAATACACCCGGGACACTGCACTATTATGGACCTTGCCCGCCTGCAGGCAGCGGCCTGCATCACTATAACTTTGTGCTGATCGCCACCGATTTGCCGGTGGGTCAGTTGAAAGCAGGGTTAACACAGGCCGAGCTGGTGGCACAGCTGAAAGGCCATGCGCTGGGCGCGGCCAGCACCGTTGGCCGCTTTAGCAATGAATGACCTGCACGTTTGCAGAGGCAGCGCTGAATAGCCTGCCTCTGCGCGCTACGGATCAGTCGCCACTGAACATCTCGCGGATGCGCGACGCAATGTGATGCGTGTGTGTCTCCAGCGCGAAGTGGCCGCTGTCCAGCATCTCGACCACCGCCTGTGGATTATCACGCTGCCAGGCCACGGCGCCCGGTGGAATAAAGAACGGATCGTGCTTGCCCCAGATCACCAGCGTTGGCACCTGCTGCTGGCGAAAGAACGCCTGAAATTCCGGGTAACGTTTCAGGTTACTGGCGTAATTGAGAAACAGGGCCTGCTGAATATCTTTGTTACCGGGGCGCTCCATCAACAGAGTATCCAGGGTATAGGTTTCCGGTGCGATCTGCTGCGGATCGCTTACCCCATGCAGATACTGCCACTTCACCCCTTCCAGCGTCAGGATAGCGTCACGGATCACCTGACCATTTGCTTCGCTGGGATCGTCCCAGTAGGCGCGGACCGGTGCCCAGGCCTCTCCTAATCCCTCCAGATAGGCGTTACCGTTTTGTGATATCAGCCCGCTGACGCGATCGGGGTAAGCCAGTGCCAGTCGCAGACCGGCAGGTGCGCCATAGTCGAAAACATACATCGCATAACGTTCCAGCCCCAGTGCATCGACAAAGGCGGTCAGCGTCTGGCCCAGCGGGATCAGATTGCGGAACTGATGTGAAGAGGTGGGAAAGCCATGCAACAGCAGCAGTACCGGCAGGGAAGGATCGCCCGCTTCGCGATAGAAAATATTGACGCCATCGGCCTGCTGGTAACGGTAAGAAATGGATTGATCACGCATGCTTAACTCCTGTAACTGTTGAAGTGATTTTTATGGGGTTACTGAGCGGCATTATGCAGTCAGAGTGTAACCTGTCAAGTCAATTTATAATGGTTACAACAGGTGCGGTGTAACTATTCAAATAGTCCTTTTTCGGTTACAGTGGCATCAGCAGAGTTAAAAAGGGAGGCAATGTCATGGCGGAAACGCAATTACGCAACGCACAGGGGCCGTGGTTTCTGGCCGATCATCCGGCGCTGGATTTCATCAATACCGTGGCCATCGTGGAAGGCCAGTCGCACGACTTCTGGCAAACCGATCAGGATGTTGAAGCGTGGCTACACCAGACAGGACTGGCACCAGACGCCCCGGCTCCGCAGCATGAACCGGGTGCGCTGTTGGAAGCTGCGCGTCAGTTACGTCAGATAATTCGTGACAACGTACAGCAGCACAAAGCGGGAGAGGGCGTTGATTTTCAGACGCTGAACGCCTGGCTGGGTGAAGCGACCAGCCATCTGCAAATGACCGGGGAGCCGGGTGCCTTAAAGATCAGGCGGGTTTATGCGGGCCAGAGTGTGATGCAACGGCTGGGACAGATTGCGGAACAGGCCGCGATGTTGCTGTCGCAGGGGGACTTCAGCAGAGTCCGTGGCTGCGAACATCCCGCCTGTACACTGTGGTTTTACGATCGTACCAAAGCCCATCGCCGTCGCTGGTGCAGTATGGCGCTGTGTGGCAATCGGGCGAAAGTGGCGCGTTTCAGGGCAGTTAAATCAGCTGGATAAACAGTCCGGACGGCAGAAAAAAAACACCCTGCAGAGCAGGGTGTCAGAGCGATTATTTCGCGGCGGTCGCTGATGGCTTGTGCCGCTTGCGCAGCTTGTCGATCAGTCGATGCGCTTCCGCTTTGGTTGCTACCGCAGGCGATGAACCGGTCAGCGGCTGACGCGCCGTTTCACGTACCGTCAGAATGGTCAGCAGGCCAATCACACCTGCGCCCATCATGTAGTAAGCGGGCATCATGTTGTTTTTGGTGGTATCTACCAGCCACGCGGTAATCAGCGGTGTGGTACCGCCGAACAGCGACACCGACAGGTTGAAACCGATAGCCAGTGCGCTGTAACGAATATCCGTGGTAAACAGGGCAGGCAGCGTCGACGGCATGGTGCCGCTGAAGCAGGTATGCAGCACGCCCAGAATCAGCAGGCCGCCAAATACCGCCCACATATTACCGGAGCCAATCAGCATAAAGCTCGGAATGGCAAGCAGGATCAGGCCTACTGCACCAAAGCCAATCACCGGACGACGACCAATGCGATCGGTCCAGCGCCCCCACAGCAGCGTCAGCGGCATCATCACGAACATTGCCACCATCACCAGCAGCAGACCACTCAGCTCTGGCAGACCCAGCACGCCGGTCAGGTAACTCGGCATATAAGAGGTCAGCATGTAGTTAGAGACGTTGAACAGCAAAACCAGACCGATACATTTCAGCATGGGCGCACGATACTTGCTTAGCATCTGCATCAGCGTCAGACGCGGTTTACTCTGTTCCAGCGCTTCCTGCTTTTCCATGTGCTGCTGGAATGCCGGCGTCTCTTCCAGCTTCAGACGGACATAAAGGCCGAACAGACCCAGCGGCGCGGCAATAAAGAACGGCACGCGCCAGCCCCAGGACATCATCGCCTCGTTCGACATCACCGTGGTCATCACCGTGACCAGGCTGGCACCCAGAAGGTAGCCGCCAATGGTACCGAACTCCAGGAAGCTGCCCATAAAGCCACGGCGTTTGTCGGTGGAGTACTCCGCGATAAAGGTCGCTGCGCCACCATATTCACCGCCAGTCGAGAAGCCCTGAATCAGGCGTGCGACCAGCAGCAGAATCGGGGCCATAATCCCGATCGACGAATAGGCCGGGATCAGGCCGATGCAGAATGTCCCGATCGACATCATGATCATCGTCATCGCCAGCACTTTCTGGCGGCCGATGCGGTCACCCAGCGGGCCAAACACCAGGCCGCCAATCGGACGCACGAGGAAGGCCGCCGCAAACGTACCAAAGGTGGCAATCAGCTGCACCGCGTTGTTGGCATCCGGGAAAAAGACTTTGCCGATGATGACGGCAAGATAGCTGTATACGCCAAAGTCGAACCATTCCATCGCGTTACCGAGCGCCGCTGCGCCAACTGCGCGCTTCAGCATGTCGTTATCAATAACGGTAATGTCGTCAACAGTCAGCTCTTTGGGCTTCCTGTTCCAGAAATGTTTCTTTGGGTGTTCAGACGATGTGTTTCTGGTGTCCATATTCTCCTCAGGTACTTCAATGAAGGAGTCTTATAGCTTTCGCAGCCGCAAATAATGTTCAGAAGAAACCGTGGAAATGAAAGCTATAAGAAGCCGAATAATTTTTAAGTGAAGCGGCAGAAACCGCAGCCGGTAAACCTTAGACTACGAATGTAAGGTTTTGCAAGTTTTCAGCCGAAATAACTGGCTTTGCTGACAAAACCAGCACACTGCACTTAATCATGCCTGCTTACGCTTATAAACATTTGGTCATATCCCGCGTTTATGGCTCAGATGCTGTCTGGCTCTGATTTCATCAGCCACGCCTGCGCTCATTAAACAGTTTCAACCCGTCAATGCGGTCCAGCGCCTGCAGCAGCTGTTCCGTGCTGGCGGTCAGGCTGATACGAATATAATGCCGCCCGGCGAGGCCAAAGCCGTGACCTGGTGCCACCAGCAGATGACACTCTTGCAGTAACAGGCTGGCGAACTCCTCGCCGGTAAAACCGGGTGGCGCAGGCAGCCAGAGAAAAAAGGTGCCCTGACGAGCGCGCACCGGCCAGTGCATCTCTGCCAGCCTGGCGAGTACCACGCGACGACGCTGGTGATAAGGATCAGCCAGACGGTTAAGTTGCTCAGCAGAGAGCGACAAGGCGGTGATGGCGGCATCCTGCACCGCGCCAGACACCGTGCTGTAGCTGTGAGTATGCAGTTTTTTAAAAGCCGTAATAATCGAGGCGTTTCCCACAGCAAAGCCCACACGCCAGCCTGCCATCAACGCGCTTTTCGACAGGGTGTAAATTTCCACCCCCCACTCTTTGGCATCGGGCTGGGCCAGCAGACTTAGCGGCTGCTCGTCCGGCTCACTGCCTAGCGTAGCGTAGGCGAAGTCATGGATCAGCGGAATAGGGTGCTGGCGGGCGAAAGCCAGCGCGTCGGCGAACAGCGCGGGCGTCGCCAGTGCGCCGGTGGGATTATGGGGATAGTTGAGCATAACCAGACCGGCGCGCGCGGTAATCTCATCCGGCACCTGAGTAAAATCGGGCAGGAAAGCGTTACGCGCCTCCACCGGGATGCCATAAAAATCGGCACCGGCCTGGCGTGCTGCTGAGCGATAGATTGGATAACAGGGATCGGTGGAGATTAACACCTGGCCCGGGTTGAGCAGGGCGCGTGGAAAGCCGTTGACGCCAATGTGCGCGCCCTGAAACAGCGCAACTTCGGTATCGGGATCCAGCATGACCCCATAGTGACGCTGGTAAAAGTCTGCGATAGCCTGACGCAGGGCGGGCTTTCCCCAGAAGGAGGGATATTCATGATTTTCCGGCCGCGCCGCCGCAGCCTGTAAGGAGGCGATGACCGCAGGCGGCGTAGGCTGACGTGGGCTGCCCGATGAGAGATCGATAAGCGGTAACTGCGATGCATCCAGTTCTGCTGCCTGCTTCTCAAGTAAGCTGAAAAGATTCTCTTCCAGCCCTGCGACCAAATCTGAAGCTGCAAACTCCGCCATAACCGTCCCGCAATAAAGAGTGTGAAGCGGAAAAGAATGACACAGCCGGGTTTCATTTCTTTAGCAGAAATAACGCTGAAGATTGCCGCCATCTGGATATTCAGCCTGTGACTATCGTTAGCATAAATAAGCCAAAGTCGGGGCCGGTTTTGCCTGTTCCTGATCGTAAGGGCTGTGATTAAATCGATTGCTCTCACAATAATGAATCAGGAAGCATTATGCGCATTACTTCACGGGGAATTATTTTTTCACTGACGGCTGTTTCAATTTTTACCTCTGCTGCGCAAGCCGCAGACCAGAAAAAAATACGCATTGGTTTTAATCCGGGTCCGTATAAAGAGCAGTTTGAAAAAGGCGTGGCACCTCTGCTAATTAAGCAGGGTTATACGCTGGAATATAAGGATTTCAGCGATGGCATACAGGTTAATGATGCTGTTCATCGCGGCACGATTGACGCCAATATCATGCAGCATCCGGTCTATCTGAAGTCGGTTAACGATCGGCTTGGCATTGATAACGTCGGTATTGTGCAGGTGCCGACCCCGCCAATGGCGCTCTATTCTGAACGCGCAAAAACGCTGACGCAGCCTGCGCCAGGCAGCACGGTCTCTGTGCCGAACCAGCCCTCAAATGAGTATCGGGCTGCGCTGCTACTTCAGAGTATCGGCTGGCTGAAAATCAGCCCTGAGAGCGACGCCGCAACCTTCTCGCAGAAAAACATTACGGAGAACCCCTACAAAATCGTGCTGAAAGAGATGGATAATGCCCAGCAGGTGCGCGCACTGCCTGATGTGGATTATGGTGTTATTCAGGGTAACTTCGCGGTCTCCAGTGGCCTGAAACTCAATTCCGCGCTGAAACTGGAGGCACCAACCAGCCAGTTTATTAACGTAGTAACGGTAGCGGGTAAAAATAAGCAGGCTCAGTTTGCCCGTGACATTATTGCCGGCTATCACTCGCCGGAATTCAAAGCGTATATCACCAGTAATGCGCAATATGCGGGCTATCTGTTGCCAGACTATTTCAAATGAGTCAGGCGGCTATCGCGTTTGACCAGGTCAGCAAAACCTTTGCACGTAACGGGTCAGAAGTGCAGGCGCTGCAGGATATTAATCTGCGCATCAACCAGGGCGATATTTTTGGCGTTATCGGCACCAGCGGTGCCGGAAAAAGCACGCTGCTGCGCCTGATTAATCATCTGGAAACGCCGACGACCGGCACGGTGGAGGTGCAGGGTGAAGCGTTACAGGGGATCAGCAAAAAGCGGTTAATTGACGTCAAAAAGCAGATTGGGATGATCTTTCAGCACTTTAATCTGCTCAATGCCCGTACCGTATTTCACAACGTGGCCATCCCGCTGATATTGCAGGGGCGGAGTAAAGATTTTATCGCCACCCGCGTAGCGGAACTGCTGGCGTTTGTGAACCTCAGCGACAAAGCCCACAGCTACCCGGACGAACTCTCCGGCGGTCAGAAACAGCGCGTCGGAATTGCCCGTGCGCTGGCGACCAACCCTGCCATTCTGCTGTGCGATGAGGCGACGTCGGCGCTGGATCCCCAGACCACGGTGCAGATTCTGCTGCTGTTACAGGAAATCAATCAGCGTTACGGCATCACCATTGTGCTGATCACCCACGAGATGTCAGTGGTGCAGAAGATCTGCAACCGGATGGCGGTGATGGCGCACGGTCGCATTGTTGAACAGGGCGATGTCCTGACGCTGTTCGCCGAACCACAGCAGGCGGTGAGCGCCAGCTTTGTGCAGTCGGTCATTCACGATCGCCTGCCACAGCAGACGCTTGAATTGCTCAGCGAGCATCCGGCAGCCGACGCGTTACGGCTGGAGTTTGTCGGCAGCACGGCACAGCAGCCGGTGATCAATCAGCTGATCCGCAACTATGAGGTGGAGGTGAATATTCTGTTCGCCAGCATGACGGAGGTGCAGCGCACCATTCTGGGTTTCATGATTGTGCAGATCAAAGGCGAACCCGCGCAGCGCGAGGCGGCGATTCAGTTTCTCACCGCGACCGGAGTAAAAATCAGTGATGTCTGAACTCTTTGAAACGGCTGTAACCGGCGATCAGTTCCTGACGGCGATGCAGGACACGCTGATTATGGTGGGGCTGTCGCTGGGCTTTGGTTCGCTGCTGGGGCTGCCGCTTGGCATTATTCTGGTGGTCTGCCGTCCGGGCGGGATACAGCCCCAGCGTCTGGTGCATCAGCTATTGAACCCTGTCGTGAATATCATCCGTTCGCTGCCGTTCATTATTCTGCTGATTACTATCCTGCCGCTGACGCGCCTGCTGGTGAACACCACGATTGGCACGGCGGGGGCCATTGTACCGCTGGTGATCTTTATTGCGCCTTATATCTCGCGGCTGGTGGAAAGCGCGTTGCTGGAGGTCGACGAAGGCATTCTGGAGTCAGCCAACGCGATGGGGGCTACTACGCTGCAGACCATCTGGTATTTCATGCTGCCGGAAGCGGCTTCCTCGCTGGTGCTGGCCCTGACCACTGCCACCATCGGACTGCTGGGCGCCACGGCGATGGCGGGCACGGTGGGTGGCGGCGGCATTGGCGACCTCGCCATTACTTACGGTTATCAGCGCTTTGACGCCTTTGCCACGATTTCCACTGCGCTGGTTCTCATTGTGATTGTCCAGCTTCTGCAAACCCTGGGTACGCGTATTTCACGTCGTATCCGACGCGAGTAAACCATGAAGAAGAATGATTTAGCGGTAATGCACTGGGGCACCTATCACGTCACCACCGACGGTGACACGCTGACGTCGGTCAGGCCGGTGGCGTGGGACCGTAATCCGTCCGCTATCGGTCAGTCGCTGCCGGGCGCGGTGCAGAGTGAAACCCGGGTCAGAAATCCGGCTGTCAGGCTCGGCTATCTGCAGAACAGAAGCGCTTCACGCAGCGGACGCGGTAAAGAGCCGTTTGTCGAGGTGAGCTGGGAAGTGGCGCTGCAACTGGTGGCTGAAGAGCTGGCGCGGGTGAAAACCGGGCACGGCAATGAAGCGATCTATGCCGGTTCATATGGCTGGTCCAGCGCCGGACGATTTCATCATGCCCAGAGCCAGCTGCACCGCTTCTTTAACCACTACGGCGGCTACACCGCCAGCACCAATACCTACAGCATTGCGGCCGGTGAACGCACGCTGCCGCACATCATCGGTAATCTGGATGAGTTACAACGTCACCATACTCACTGGCCGGTACTGGCGGAGCATTGTGAGCTGTTTGTGGCGATTGGCGGATTGCCGCTGCGCAATGCGCAGGTCAATGGCGGTGGGGCTAACGATCATGCGCTGGCTCACTGGCTGACCACACTGCGGCAGAATGGCACCCGCTTTATCAACATCAGTCCGGTCAGAAACGATCTCGCCGGGGTGGCCGATGCGGAGTGGCTGGCGATAAAGCCCGGCTCCGATACGGCGTTACTACTGGCCATCGGGCAGGTATTGATTGCGGAATCCCTGTATGACGCGGCCTTTGTGGCGCGCTACACCGTAGGCTTCGATATCTATGCGGCGTATCTGTTGGGTGAACACGATGGCATCGCCAAAACGCCCGAATGGGCTGCGTCACTAACCGGGCTGGCAGCCGATCAGATTCGCGGATTAGCACGGCAGATGGCGGCTCACAAAACGATGGTCAATATTGCCTGGTCAGTGCAGCGTGCGCGGCAGGGCGAGCAGGCGTTCTGGGCCACTGTCGCCACCACTGCGCTACTGGGGCAGATTGGCACGCCCGGCGGCGGGCTGGGGTTTGGTTACGCCTCAACCAATCTGGCGGGTGCCGCCCGGCGACAGTTCTCTGGCCCCCGGCTGCCTGCCGGCCATAATGCCGTACAGCAGACTATACCGGTGGCACGTATCGCTGACATGCTGCTTAATCCCGGCGGTCTCTACGCGTTTGACGGCCAGCAGCGAACCTATCCCGACATCCGGCTGGTCTACTGGGCTGGCGGCAACGTCTTCCATCATCATCAGGATATCAACAAGCTGATACGCGCATGGCAGCAGCCGGACACCGTGATTGTGCATGAGCAGTTCTGGACGGCGCAGGCCAGATTTGCCGATATCGTCCTGCCCGCCACCACTTCGCTGGAGCGCGAGGATATCGGCAGCGCCAGCAACGACGGCTTTATTATTGCCATGCCGCAGCATCTGCCGCCGTTTGGGGCGGCAAAATCGGATTACGCCATCTTTGCTGAGCTGGCGCAGCGGCTCGGTTTTGCTGATGCCTTTACTCAGGGACGCGGTGAGCGCCAGTGGCTTGAAGCCATTTACGCAGACTCCCGGCCACGCGCAGCGGCGCAGGGCATCGAACTGCCGCCCTTTGAGGCCTTCTGGTCACAGGGCGTGGTGGAATATCCCGCGCCTGACACACCACAGATCCTCCTTAAAGCGTTTCGCGATAACCCGGAGTCGGCCCCGCTCAGCACGGTATCGGGAAAAATCGAACTCTTTTCGCAGCGGGTGGCTGACTTTGGCTATGAAGAAGCGCCCGGCTTTGCCTTCTGGTATCCGCCGGAATATCAGGCTCAGCAGCAGGAGAAGCAGCAGTGGCCGTTGCATCTGCTCTCCAGCCAGCCGCGAACCCGGCTGCACAGCCAGTACGATCATGGCCGGGTCAGCCGGGCCACCAAAATTGCCGGGCGCGAGCCGCTCTGGATGCACCCTGAGGATGCGGCTGCGCGTGGCATTGAGGAGAACAGCATCGTGAAAGTGTTTAACGGACGCGGCGCGCTGCTGGCGGGCGTGCATCTGACACAGGATATCCTGCCGGGGGTGGTGCAGATGTCGACCGGGGCCTGGTATGACCCGCTGGAACAGCAGGAGGGCAAGCCGCTGGATAAACATGGCAACCCTAATGTGCTGACCCAGGATCGCGGCAGTTCACGACTGGGCCAGGGGTGCAGCGCGCAGACCTGTTTTGTAGAGATTGCGCTTTACCACGAGACCCTGCCTGAAATCACAGCGTGGTCGCCACCGGAATTTGTGATCCCGACCACAGAGTAATCTGCGGGCGGGGACTTAAGGGGCGGTGGGATATTCCCATCCGCCGCATATCCATAGCAGGATTAGTTGGTAGTTAACGCATAACTGAAATGGCAAGGTAAAACGATTCTATGCCAACAGAGTATTAATCATGAGTGCGTTAACCCCATCAGAATTGCCGGTCATTGATTTCGCATTATTGTCAGGTCATCAACAGCAGCAGCGACAGGTTCTGGAAAAATTAAGCCAGGCCGCGCGTGATGTCGGTTTCTTCTACTTAATTAATCACGGTATCGACCGTGAATTACTGGATGAGGTTCAGCGGGTCGCACGGACGTTTTTTGCTCTGCCGCAGGCGGACAAAACGGCGGTCGCGATGGCCAACTCACCGCATTTTCGTGGTTACAACCTGGCGGGCGTGGAAATCACCCGCAGCCAGCCCGACTATCGTGAGCAGTTCGATATTGGCGCAGAGCGCGAAGCGCTGCCCGTCACCGCCGATTCCCCGACCTGGCAACGCATGCAGGGGCCGAACCAGTGGCCTGAAGCCTTGCCTGAATTGCAGACGGTGGTGACCCGCTGGCAGCAGCAGATGACTGCCGTGGCGCTGGAGCTGCTGCGCGCCTTTGCCGAAGCGCTGAACCTGCCACGTAACGCCTTCGATAACCTTTACGGCGACTATCCCAACGAACACATCAAACTGATCCGCTATCCGGGCCGCACCGAGGGTGAATCACGCCAGGGTGTAGGTGCACACAAGGATTCGGGTTTCCTGACCATGTTATTACAGGACGACCAGCCGGGCTTGCAGGTTGAAGTGACGCCGGGCAACTGGATTGATGCCTCACCTTTGCCGGGCGCGTTTGTGGTCAACATTGGCGAACTGCTGGAGCTGGCGACCAACGGCTATCTGCGCGCGACGGTACACCGCGTGGTGTCGCCGCAGCAGAACAATGAGCGCTTATCCATCGCCTTCTTCCTTGGCGCACAGCTCGACGCCGTCGTGCCAATCTATCAGCTTCCCCCGCAGCTGGCTGAGCTGGCGCAGGGACCGAGCAGCGATCCGCTTAACCCGCTCCTGCGAGAAGTTGGCTGGAATTACCTTAAAGGCCGGCTGCGTTCGCATCCGGAAGTTGCCCAGCGTTTCTATCCCGAACACAACACCCACTAAAAACTACGACTGATAACGATAAGAGATAAATGATGATGATTAAAAAGCGCTTTCTGGTTCTGGCTGGTCTTTCACTGCTGATTGCTCAAAGTTTACAGGCGGCACCGCTGCGCGTGGCGGCCGATCCGCTGCCGCATGCGGAAATCCTTGAGTATGTCAAAACGCTGGATCCGAAACTGGATATCAAAATTGTTGAGCTGAGCGGGGGCGTGAATGCCAATGAACTGCTGGCATCCGGGGATGTCGATGCCAACTACTTCCAGCATCTGCCTTATTTAAAAGATCAGGAGAAAGCGCTGGGAAAAACCTTTGCCGTGGTCGCCAGTGTGCATATTGAGCCGCTGGGGATCTACTCGCGTAAGGTGAAATCGCTGGCAGCGTTGCCAGAGGGCGCAAGCATTGCCGTGCCGAACAACACCACCAACCTGAGCCGCGCACTCTGGCTGTTGCAGGACAAAGGGGTGATTAAACTTAACGCGCAGGGCGAGGCGGGTTCGACGCTGGTGACGCCGAAAGATATCAGTGAAAACCCGAAGAAAATTAAAATTGTTGAGATCGAATCACCGCAGCTGCCACGGTCACTGGATGACGTTGATGCCGCCATTATCAACGGCAACTATGCCCTGGAAGCGGGTCTGAATCCGGCAAAAGATGCGCTGGGGCTGGAGTCCGCGGCGCATAACCCTTACGCCAACCTGCTGGTGACCACGCCTGAACTGGCGAAAGATCCGCGAGTGATTCAGCTGGCGAAAGATCTGCGCTCGCCGCAGGTGGCAGAGTTCATCCGTAAAACCTATCAGGGCTCTGTGATTCCGGTTGCGGACCAGCAGCATGATTAAGCTCAGTCATCTCAGCAAACACTACGCTGGCGCACCTGCGCCAGCGTTAGACGATATCTCTCTGACCATCGAAGAGGGCACCATCTTTGGTATCCTGGGCCGGAGCGGGGCGGGCAAAAGTACGCTGCTGCGCTGCCTGAACCGGCTGGAGAGTCCTTCCAGCGGGCGGATTGAGATAGATGGTCAGGATCTCGCCACATTGAGCCTGGCGCAGCTGCGTCAGCAGCGCCAGCAGATGGGGATGATCTTCCAGCACTTCAATCTGCTGCATTCCCGTAACGTGCAGGACAATGTCGATCTGGCGCTGGAGATTGCGGGTGTGCCTAAGGCGGCGCGCCGCCAGCGGGTCACCTCGCTGCTGAAACTGGTGGGGCTGGAGTCCTTTGCGGCCGCCTGGCCGTCGCAGCTCTCAGGTGGACAGAAACAGCGCGTCGGCATTGCCCGCGCGCTGGCCGCCCGACCGCGTTATCTGCTGTGCGATGAGGCGACCAGCGCGCTGGACCCCGAAACCACCACCTCGATTCTCGATCTGCTGGCCGATATTCAGCAGCAGCTCAATATCACAGTTGTGTTGATTACCCATGAAATGGCGGTAGTAAAGCGTATCTGTGACGGTGCGGCGCTGCTGGAGAATGGCCAGCTGGTCGAGAGCGGAACGCTGAGCCAGATTATGGGACGCGAAGAGGGACGCCTGCGCAAAATGCTGCTGAAGGATGGCGAAGCGGACCGGGCGTTTATTGAAAAATATCAGCGAGAGGCATTAACCCGATGCGTAGCATGAGTAGCGATCGGTTTCAGGAACTGCTGTTGAACGCCACAGGCGAAACGTTATATATGGTGCTGCTGGCGGCACTCTTTACGGTTGCGATAGGTTTACCGGTGGGCGTGCTGCTGTTCCTGACCCGTCCCCAGGGCATTCTGCCTAACCGCGCGATTTCACTACTGCTCAATGCGCTGGTCAATACTGGGCGCGCGCTGCCGTTTGTGGTGCTGCTGATCGCACTGATCCCTTTTACCCGCCTGCTGGTCGGCACCACGCTCGGCAGTACCGCCGCGATTGTCCCGATTACGCTGGGCGCCTTTCCCTTTTTTGCCCGCATCGTGGAGAACGCGCTGGATGAGGTCGATCGCGGCCGCATTGAGGCGGTAGTCTCAATGGGCGGCACGTTGTGGCATATCGTCAGCCGCGTATTGCTGCCGGAAGCACTCCCTGCGCTGGTGGCGGGCATTACCCTGACTATTGTGATGCTGATTGGCTTCTCGGCGATGGCGGGTGTGGTCGGCGGCGGCGGACTGGGCGATCTGGCGATTCGCTACGGCTATCAGCGCTTCGATAACCAGATCATGGCGGCCACCATTGTGGTGCTGCTGGCGCTGGTGATGCTGATTCAGAAACTCGGTGACCGCCTGGTGCGTTCGCTGGCTTATCGGCGTTAAGGGGCAGCGATGTTTCGTGTAATGTCGCCAAAAGGCTATCTGCAACGGCCAGGACTCCGGTCTGAAGTGGGTGAGATTATCCGGCCGCTGACCTCGCATATACATATCCTCACCTCGCCGCACGCCTGGCAGGCGGTGAATCCGGCACTGACCATCAGCCTGGAACAGGCAGGCATTCGCTGGCAGCTCGACATGCTGACCGGTGAATGCACCGATGCGGCGATAGCTTCACTGCAACAGCGGGTGCAGACGCACGGAGCCACCCTGATTCTGGCCGTCGGGGGCGGGCGGGTGCTGGACTGTGCCAAAGCGGTCAATGATGCCCTGCCGGATGTGCGGCTGGTCAACTTCGCTACGCTGGCTGCCACCTGCGCAGCCTGGTCTCCGCTGGCAATTATTTATAACAAGCAGGGCGGGCATCTTCGCAGTCAGCCACTTAACGCCATGCCGGAATGGATTCTGGTGGACAGTGAAGTGATTGCCCATAGCGACGTCCGCTACCTGCGATCCGGTATTGTGGACGCGCTGGCGAAATGGTTTGAGTTTGAACCTTATCAGCGACAGACGCCGCACCGGATGGCGCTGGATCTTAAAGTCGCCGCCGCCTGGCAGGCGGTGACGGTGCTGAGACAGTGGGGTGAAACGGCGGTGGCCGATAACCTAGCGCAACAGGTCACCCCGGCGCTGGAGAAGGTGATTGAAGCCAATATTGTACTGGCAGGGCTGGCGAACAGTATTCAGGACGCAATGGCGACGCCCGGCTTTGCCCATGTTATCCACGACCGTCTGACGCACCAGCCAGAACTGCATCACTGGCTGCACGGCGAAAAGGTCGGTTTCAGCCTGCTGATCCAGTCCTGGATTGAACAGCAGGGCAAACAGGTCGAGCCGGAACTGCTGTCGCTGCTGCGCCGTTTCCACTCGCCCCTGACGCTACCTGCGGCTATCGACGCCGACACCGTGCATCAAATCGCGCAGCAAATCCACTTTCCCGCCGCCAGCCTGGCGCATCTTCCCTTTACGTTTGACCCTCATCAACTGGAGAAGGCTCTGCTGGCGACGGCCGCGTTTAAACCGTAAATGCGGTGAGTCAGAAGAACAGACGTTGCCGCTTGATAACCTACCAATAGTAACTTACCTTTAGTAGCTTAATGGCTAATCAGGTAAGGTGACAACGATGCATGCACTCATAGTGACTTCCCATCCTAATCAGGATGCGCATTCCCACCACGTGGCGGACCAGCTGGCGCAGGGCATAATCTCGACAGGGCACCACACGGTTGAAAAGGCCGATCTGGCGGCAGAAGGGTTTGATCCACGCTTCACGCTCGATGATCATCGACGTTTCAACGGTCAGGCTATGGCATCGCCCGAAGTGCTGGCGGAACAGCAGCGACTGGACCGCGCCGATGCGCTGGTACTGGTCTATCCGATTTACTGGTGGTCATTCCCGGCACAGCTCAAAGGCTGGATCGACCGGGTGTTTATCCAGGACTGGGCCTTCAGCGAACAGGATGGCCGGGTAATTAAACGCCTTGGCCATCTGCCTGTGCATCTGCTGGCCATTGGCGCGGCGGACACCCGAACCTTTGTGCGGCGCGGCTATTTCACCAGCATGCGTAATCAGATTGAAAACGGCATCTTTGACTACTGCGGTGCGCCGGTGGTGACCAGTGAGCTGTTACTGATCGGCGATGAAGGTTATCCTGAGTCGCACTATCAGCTGGCGCAGGCTCTGGGCCAGCGTCTGTTCGCCCATCAGGAAAAACATGACCGTAGAAAAAACACCCCGTAAGCGTCTGTCACGTGAGGCCCGACGCAGACAGTTGTCAGACGTTGCGTGGCAGATAATGCAGACGGAAGGCAGCGAGGCGCTGACGCTGGCGCGGGTCGGCGACGCGGCAGGCGTCAGTAAACCGGTGGTGTATGACCATTTCACTACCCGTCATGGGCTGCTGGCGGCGTTGTATGACGATTTTGATCGCCGCCAGAGCGAGCGGATGAATGCGGCGATGGATGCCGCGCCGATGCAATTACCAGAAAAAGCGGACGTGCTCGCGGCCTGTTATGTCGATTGTGTGATGACGGAGGGGCGCGAAATACCCGAACTGCTGTCCGCGCTCAGTACCTCACCGGAATTGGCCGCCGTCAAACGCCACTATCAGCTCGATTTTATTGCCCGCTGTCAGCGCTGGCTTGCGCCTTTTGCTGGCAGCAGCGGTATTGCGGAAGCCGGCATGTGGGGGCTGCTGGGGGGCGCGGATGCCATCGCAGGCGCGGTGGCACGCGGCGATATCAGCAAGCCTGAAGGTCAGCAGGCGATAGCGGCTATGGTGATGGCGCTGGTGGCGGGCAGTCTGGCGTCAGAAGCGGATTAGGATAAAAAAGGCGGCCCGCAGGCCGCCGAATCATTCAACCACAACAGGCGTTGTGTAAGCAGTGGCAACGTACAATGATGATCGTTTAGCCTTTCACCCCGCCCGCGGTTAATCCGCTAACCAGCCAGCGCTGTGCCAGCAGGAAAACCAGGGTGATCGGAATCGCGGAGAGCACCGCCGCCGCGGCAAAATCCCCCCACAGGTAGTTCTGCGGATTGAGGTACTGCTGCATCCCCACCGCCAGGGTATAGCTGTTGACGTCGCGCAGCAGCAGCGAGGCCACCGGCACTTCAGTTACTGCAGCGATAAACGCCAGAATAAACACCACCGCCAGAATCGGCACCGACAGCGGCAGCAGCACCAGCCGGAACGCTTGCCACGGCGTTGCGCCATCCAGCGCGGCGGCCTCTTCCAGTGACCCATCGATGGTTTCGAAATAGCCCTTAATCGTCCAGACGTGTAGCGCAATGCCGCCCAGATAGGCGAAGATCACTCCACCGTGGGTATTCAGCCCGATAAAGGGCAGATACTGGCCGAGACGATCAAACAGCGCATAGAGCGCTACCAGCGACAGCACCGCCGGGAACATCTGGAAAATCAGCATCCCTTTCAGCAGGCTGGCGCGACCGGTAAAGCGCATACGGGCAAACGCATAGGCGCAGGTGGTGGAGAGCGCCACGATGCCCAGCGCGCTGATTGCCGCAATCTTGATCGAATTCCATAACCACAGCAGCACCGGGAAGGGCGGCGGTGTCACCCTGCCGTCGGCATGTTCAACGCTAAAGCCCAGCGCCAGCCGCCAGTGCTCCCAGGAAATCTGCTCCGGGATCAGGCTGCCGGTGGCAAAGTTACCGGCTCGCAGGGAAATCGCGATCACCATCAGCAGCGGAAACAGAATCGCGGCAATAAATAACAGCAGCAGCAGATGCGTGGTCAGCAGACGCAGCCGTTGCGATTTGGGTTGTACCATAGCCATAACAACTCCTTAGCGCCTGGTCCATCAGGCTATTAATCGAATTTCATCCGCGAGGCTTTAAGGTTAATCACCGCCAGCGCACCCACCAGCAGGAAGATCAGCGTGGCAATGGCGGCCGCCAGACCAAAGTCCTGCCCGCCACCGCCTTCAAAGGCGATACGCCAGGTGTAGTTCACCAGCAGGTCGGTATAACCGGCTGGTGTGGTAGTGCCCAGGCGATCCGGCCCGCCGTTGGTCAGCAGCTGCACCAGCACAAAGTTATTAAAGTTAAAGGCAAAGCTGGCAATCATCAGCGGCATCAGCGGTTTCAGCAGCAGCGGCAGCGTAATCAGGAAGAAGTTCTGTAGCGGGCCGGCACCGTCCATCGCCGAGGCTTCATAGAGGTCGTCAGGAATGGCTTTCAGCAGCCCCATGCAGAGGATCATCATGTAGGGATAGCCGAGCCAGGTGTTGACGATAATCAGCATGGTGCGTGCCAGCGTCGGATCGCTGAACCAGGCGGGTTTTACACCAAACAGTGCGCTCAGCATCACGTTGATCTCGCCAAAGCTCTGGTTAAACAGCCCCTTGAAAATCAGGATCGAGATAAAGGCCGGCACGGCATAGGGAAGAATCAGCATCACCCGATAGACCGCTTTGCCGCGCAGCGCTTCCCACTGCACCAGACAGGCCAGCACCATGCCCACAGCCACGGTCAGCACCACTGTGATCAGCGAGAAGAGCAGCGTCCAGCCAAATATCGCCAGGAACGGCTTCTGAATCCCTTCATCGGTAAAGACCCGTACGAAGTTTTTCCAGCCGGTATTCACGGTAAAGCCGGGACTCAGGGTTTCGTTGCCCCAGTTATCGTCTGCGTTGATGGCCTGATAAAAACCGGTCTGCGGATTGGCGCGGTAATGCGTGCCGCTCTGCTGATTAATCAGCTCATCCTGCGCGCCAACCCGATAAAGCGGCTGGGTACCAGAGTACTGACGCAGCGAACTCATCCGCAGCTGACGGCCATCCGGCAGCTCGGCGCGGATCTGGCTCAGCGCCTGACGGTGGGTGGTGATCACCCTGAAGGTGGCACGTTCGGCTGCAGGGAGTGCCGCGGGAGCCATTTTCAGCGTCTGATCTGCGCCAAATGCAAAGGGAGGGGAGACAAAATTATCTTTGCCATCGTTCAGCACCAGCTGCCAGCGATCACCCGCCGGGAAGAGTGAAAAATTCACCGCCTCACCCGACTGGAACGTGCGGCCCAGCAGCACCTGCTGCGCCCGCTCAAAGGTAAGCTGGTTACTGCTGCTGTAGTTGGTAAAAGCGATGGCGATAGTGCAGGCGAGGGGGAACAACACAAACAGCGCCATTCCGGCGACACCAGGATAGACATAGCGCCACGCATAGGCGCGACGGTTGGCAAAAATCCACAGTCCGGTCGCGCTGAGGATCAGCGTCAGCAGCGCAAAAAGATATTCGCCCTGCGCGTACATCAGCACCAGCAGATAGCCGACCAGCAGACAGCAGAGCGCGATGAGAACGCTTTTCAGCAGCAGACTGCGCGTTTTCGGTTTTCCTGACATGATGCGGTTTTCCTTAACGATCACTCAAGCCGGGTTGCCCCGGCTGCAAAAGGGAGAATTACTTCTTCAGACGGGCCTGGGCATCTTTTAGTGCGGCGTCAACGCTCTGACGACCGCCCAGCGCATTCAGGGTCGCTGTGCGCATCGCGTACCAGAAGGCCGCCATCTGCGGGATGTTCGGCATGATGTCGCCCTGTTTCGCGTTGCTCATGGTGGCGGCGATACGCGGATCTTTCTCCAGCGTCTGCTGATAAGATTTCAGCGCCACGGCACCCAGCGGCTTGTCTTTGTTGACCGTTTCCAGTCCGGAATCGGTCAGCAGATAGTTCTCCAGGAATTCCTTCGCCAGTTCCTTGTTTGGACTGGCGGCATTGATCCCGGCGCTCAGTACGCCGACAAAGGCTTTAGACGGTTTTCCCTTCAAGGCAGGCAATTCTGTGACGCCATAGTCGATGCCGCTCTTATCCAGATTGCCCCATGCCCACGGACCATTGATGGTCATGGCAGTCTCACCTTTGTTGAAGGCGGCTTCGGCAATGGAGTAATCGGTATCCGCATTCAGCGTTTTGGCTTTGACCTGATCGACCAGGAACTGCATGCCCGCTTTCGCCCCGGCGTTATCGACGCCGACATCCTTCACATCATAGTGCCCATCGCTCAGCTTAAAGGCGTAAGCTCCGCCAGCGGCCAGCAACGGCCAGGTGAAGTAAGGCTCCTGCAGGTTAAACATCATGGCACTTTTGCCTTTGGCGCGCAGTTGCTTGTCGAGCGCGGCCATCTCTTCCCAGGTTTTTGGCGGAGTTGGCAGCAGCTTTTTGTTGTAGATCAGTGACAGCGACTCCACTGAAATCGGATAGCCGATCAGCTTGCCGTCAAAGCGCACCGCGTCCCAGGTGAAAGGGAAGATTTTTTCGCGGAAGCTGGCATCCGGTGTCACCTCAGCCAGCAGGCCCGACTGCGCGTAGCCGCCAAAACGGTCATGCGCCCAGAAGATAATGTCCGGGCCATCGCCGGTCGCCGCGACCTGCGGATACTTCTCTTCCATTTTGTCAGGATGTTCGACCGTGACTTTGATACCGGTCTCCTGCTCAAATTTCTTACCCACTTCGGCAAGGCCGTTATACCCCTTGTCACCGTTGATCCAGATGACCAGTTTACCTTCCTCGATTTTTGCCATCGCGCTTGCTGAAAAGAGCACAGCAGAGAGGGCAGAAAGGGCCAGAATTCGTGCTCCGGTTTTCATCGTCATAAATCCATCCTGTTAGCGGAAGTGGTGAATGCTCTGTCGGCATCATTGTGCGGATCCACACCGGCATCTCATCCTCCTGCGCTCTACGCCCCTGGTGTAATCGCTGTGATCGCACAGGCAAAAAGCGCCTTAAGCGCGTGCTGAAGCGGTAAAAAATCCTGCAGGTCTGCGTCAGCGATCACAAAAAAGCGCAGCAGCGCGCGGCCTGCCGAGTCAGCCCGCATTTCTCCTCCTCCCGCCTCCTCCCCCATCAGATTGCGTCGCGGCGGAGGATGTTACTCCCTGTTTCCTCTCGCATAGTGAGCCCCGGAACCCGTCTGCCGCCCGGCAGACACGAATGTGCAGCTAAGAGGGAAGGGATCATGGCGAGCGTTGTGCTACGCAATGTCACAAAAGCCTGGGGCGATACGGTGGTGTCGAAAGATATTGATCTCACTATTCGTGAAGGGGAATTTGTTGTTTTCGTCGGCCCGTCGGGCTGTGGCAAATCGACGCTGCTGCGCATGATTGCCGGACTGGAAACCATCACCAGCGGCGAACTGTTGATCGGCGACCGGCGCATGAATGAGGTGCCGCCCGCCGAACGTGGCATCGGCATGGTGTTTCAGTCTTATGCGCTCTATCCCCACCTGTCGGTGGCGGAGAATATGTCGTTTGGCCTGAAGCTGGCCGGGGTGAAAAAAGCGGAGATCCATCAGCGCGTCAATCAGGTGGCAGAGATTCTGCAACTGGCGCACCTGCTCGATCGCCGGCCTAAAGCCCTCTCTGGCGGTCAGCGTCAGCGCGTGGCGATTGGCCGCACGCTGGTGGCGGAGCCGCGCGTCTTTCTGCTGGATGAACCGCTGTCGAACCTCGACGCGGCGCTGCGCGTCCAGATGCGCATTGAGATCTCCCGTCTGCATAAGCGCCTGAAGCGCACCATGATTTACGTCACCCACGATCAGATCGAAGCGATGACGCTGGCAGACAAGATCGTGGTGCTGGATGCCGGGCGCATTGCGCAGGTCGGCAGGCCGCTTGAGTTATATCACTATCCCGCCAACCGCTTTGTCGCCGGGTTTATTGGCTCACCCAAAATGAATTTCCTGCCGGTCAAAGTGACCGCCACCGCCATTGATCAGGTCCAGGTGCGGCTGCCGAATCAGCAGCTGGTCTGGCTGCCGGTGGACAGTGCTGGCGTCCAGGTCGGCAGCAATATGTCACTGGGTATTCGCCCGGAACATCTGCTCTCCAGCGATATCGCCGACGTCACCCTGGAAGGGGAAGTGCAGGTGGTGGAACAGCTGGGGCATGAAACACAGATTCACATCGAGATTCCCGCTATCCGTCAGAACCTGGTCTACCGCCAGGAGGACGTCGTGCTGGTAAAAGAGGGCGCCATCCTCGGTATTGGCCTGCCGCCCGAGCGTTGTCACCTGTTCCGCGAGGAC
>Ga0308162_1000235_pt1 | contig 67342 bp, 59 predicted proteins | sample PhySR2_FD_201370 | JGI IMG/M metagenome (GOLD analysis project Ga0308162, IMG submission 201370) | Phyllosphere microbial communities from UC Gill Tract Community Farm, Albany, California, United States - DLSLS.R2 | ecosystem: Host-associated > Plants > Phyllosphere > Unclassified | place: USA... | reverse complement strand
AAAGCAAACATAGTAAAGTTTATGAAGTATTCTTAAGGTCAACATATCATATTTTATAAGTGAAATAGAAATCACTTAAGTTATTGAATTGTGGTTTAAGTAAGAAGGATATGAAGTTATGATTGGGTGTATCGGATTTAACATAATATACATTATGCGAAATGCTGTGGTAAAGTTAAATCCTATAAAAATACCGCCATACACTTTGTATAACGGTATTCAAAAATCCAGCTTCAGTAAAACTCGTTAAAAGCTTTTAGAAAGCTCTATAAAATTTTTATAAAGTTTTAATTTCTTTCTGTGTAAACGTTTCTGTAGGCTTGAGCTTCTGGTCAGGCTTTAAGAATGAAGAAGCAATAATTGCCAATACTGCAAAGCTTATAATATATATAATAATTAAGTGCGGACTTCCTTCACCAATACTCAATAGCTTTGTAGCAATCAACGGCGCCAAACCGCCACCTAACACACCTGCAAATTGTACCGAAATTGAAATACCGCTATAGCGAATTTCAGCAGGAAATTGGCGAGCAAATAATTGTGACTGCGGTGCATACATAATTGGAAAAATTACACCAATTGCCAATACGATTGCTGTCCATACTAAAACAGGATCTTTTGTATTTAACATCGCAAAGAATGGATAGCTATATAGTGCAAGCATACAAAGACCAAATCTGAACATATTACGCTGGCCGACTTTATCGGATAAATGTCCGCATAATGGCGTCATTACCATAATGACAGCAGCGCCACAAATTGTTGCAAATAGAATATCTTGTCTAGGAATATTTAACTGCGTGGTGGTATAGGCTAAAGCAAAGGTGGAAGCCAAGTAGAACCAGGCATTTTCAGCAGCGCGTGATAGAATAATTGTAATTAACTGTTTTGGATGATTTTTAAACACCTGTAATGCAGGAACTTTAACTTCTTTCGCTTTTTCTTTAATTTTTTCAAAGTCTGGCGACTCAGGAACTTTCACCCGGATATACCAACCTACCGCCAACAGCACTATACTGGCTAAAAATGGTAAGCGCCAGCCCCAGCTAAACAATGCTTCCTCGGGTAGTAAAGACACTAGACCCAAAGCCACCGAAGCCAGCATTAAACCGCCTCCAGTACTGGCCTGTGGTAAACTTCCCCAAAAACCCTTTCCACCTTCTGGAGCATGTTCAACAGCCATGAGAACTGCCCCGCCCCATTCGCCGCCCATCGCCATACCCTGAATAAATCTTAAAATAATCAGACAAACCGTAGCCCAGTAACCGATCGACTCAAATGTAGGTAACAGTCCGATCATGACTGTCGGGATACCCATTAACATTAAAGTCACTAATAACATGGATTTTCGGCCTACCCTGTCACCAAAATGGCCAAATACAATACCGCCTAATGGTCGACCAATAAATCCAACAGCGTAGGTTGCAAAAGCTGCGAGTACACCGGTGAGCGGATCAAGGTTTGGAAAAAATAATTTATTAAAAATGAGTGCAGCAGCAGCACCATAAATAAAAAAGTCATACCATTCAATAGTCGTCCCTACCATACTTGAAATGCCTGCTAGGCGGTGAGAAGACTTTTTAGAATGCGAACCGTTTCCATGTATTGTTTGCATTGTCATATTCCTTTTTAGATTTTCTTGTTTTGAGTTTTTATACGTATAATCAGCCCTGACCATAAGTATTTTCAGTTTCTCTCTAGTCTCCTTGAATGTATAACTTCTATATGAATGACTCAGCCGAGTCGCTCTAGAATTTGTTCAAGCTCTGGATTGCCTTTTTTCCATTGCGGCTGTTTGTCTTTATCAACAATAAGTGCACGGACACCTTCAATAAAATCACCATGTTCAAACCAGATATCCTGTAAATCACGCTCAATCTGCATGCACTGTTGTAATGACAAACTTCGTCCTAAGTGCTGAAGTCTCAGGCTGGTCTGTTTCGCAATCAGAGAACGCTGCTGCAAGGTAATCAGTATTTTATTTGTCCATGCCTTGTACTGCTCGTCTTGTTCATTTTCGAGACTCTGTTCGATATCCTGCAAATTTTTAAAACCAAAATGTTTCCGAATATTTTCAGACCGTGAACTTAGATCACTCTCAGCAGGACGGGTAATATACTTTCCAATCATCTGTTGTATTTTTTCTTTATTTAAACTGGATGAATGAGCCAGCTTATTCTGTAAAGCCTGAAGTTTTTCTCTAGGAACATGGTAGTCAATCAGATCAAGATAAAGTGCATCACTACTGCTGATTTGCTCGCCGGTAATCGCCATATAGACGCCGATATCATCAAGACGAGATAGAAAGTGTGTTGCTGCAACATCAGGGAAAAAGCCGATTGCTGTTTCCGGCATGGCAAAACGGGACTTTTCACTACTCACAATAATATGACAGGCTTGTGCCAGACCGAAACCTCCACCCAGCACATAGCCATCCAGTATGACTATAACCGGTTTCTGATAATCACGAATCCTGTTAAGCATGTCGTATTCAGCACTAAAATATGCTTTATGCGCTTCAGTTTGGTTTTTATAATTATCATACAGATAACGAATATCGCCACCTGCGCAAAAAGCTTTTTGACTGTTTGATTTAATCAATATAGCCTGAATGGAATGATCCTGTTGCCATGTCTCAAATTGCATATGAATCTGATGAATCATCTCAATTGAAAGTGCATTAAGATTTGCGACACGGTTTAGACTGATTATTCCCAGAACGCCTTGCTGTTCGATGATTAAATGCTTTTCCATATCCATCTCATCATTCTCCTATTGATTTTTAAAGTGAGCTTGGCGCTTTTCAATAAATGCCTGCATACCCTCTTTCTGATCTAGCGTTGCAAATACAGAATGAAAAGCACGGCGTTCAAAGCGTAAACCTTCAGCTAGATTTACTTCAAAGGCACGATTAATCGACTCTTTAATCATCATGCTTGCAGTTAAAGATTTGGATGCAATTTTTTCAGCTGCCTGCATGGTCTGTTCTAGCAGTTGCTCTTTACTGAAAATGCGGGCAACCAGACCACACTGCTCTGCTTCAACAGCCTCCATCTGGCGTGCGGTCAGGCACATTTCCATTGCTTTGGCTTTACCTACTGCAAGTGTCAGGCGTTGTGTGCCCCCTATACCCGGTATCACACCTAAAGTTAATTCTGGCAAGCCAAACTTGGCATTATCTGCACAGTAAATAAAATCGCACATTAATGCTAATTCACAGCCGCCCCCTAACGCATAACCGCTTACTGCTGCAATTAAAGGTTTACGGCGCTGTGCAATTCGGTCGGCAAGGTTAAAAAAATCATCAAGATAAATTCCGGGAAAGGTAAGCTCAGCCATTTCCTTGATATCTGCGCCCGCAGCAAAAGCTTTTTCTGAACCTGCCAAAACCATGCAGCCAATTTCTTGATCTTTTTCCAGATCATCAAGTGCTAGATTTATTTCACCGATCAACTCGGAATTTAATGCATTCAAGGCCTTAGGCCGGTTCAAGGTAATGAGGCCTACCCCGTTACGTTTTTCTAGTAAGATTGTTTCAAACTGCATACTTCATCCTTATATTTTTATAATCCTTCCAAACTATTAGAACCTTATAGGCTACGCGCAATCACCAGACGCTGAATATCGCTTGTACCTTCATAGATCTGACAAATACGAGCATCACGATAAATCCGCTCAATAGGAAAGTCTTTTAAATAGCCATAGCCGCCAAAAATTTGTAAAGCTGACGAACATACCCGCTCTGCCATTTCCGAAGAAAATAATTTCGCCATAGACGCTTCATTCAGACAGGGTTTACCTGCTTCTTTAAGACGGGCTGCATGATGAACCAGTTGACGGGCTGCTTCAATTTCTGTCGCCATACTGGCTAAACGAAATGCAATAGCCTGATGTTCAAAAATAGGCTGGCCAAAGGTAATGCGTTCTTTAGCATACCGGGTCGCTTCTTCAAGTGCAGCACGTGCCAGTCCAACAGATTGTGCGGCAATTCCAATACGGCCACCCTCCAGATTGGAAAGTGCAATTTTCAGCCCTTCACCTTGTTGTCCCAACATTAAAGTATTAGGTACACGTACATCAGTTAAGGCAATCTGGCAGGTATCTGAAGCATGTAAGCCAAGCTTTTCCTCGGTACGAACGACTTCATAGCCTTGTGTTTCACGAGGCACAATAAATGCACTGATTCCTTTTTTACCTGCTTCCGGATCAGTTATGGCAAACACAATAATAACTCCTGCATTATTTCCAGAAGTAATGAACTGTTTGGCACCATTAATAATCCAGTCATCTCCATTTTTTACCGCACGGGTTTTGATAGCAGCTGCATCTGAACCGGTATGAGGTTCAGTCAGTGCAAATGCGCCAATCATCTCACCTTGAGCCAACTGAATCAGATATTTCTGTTTTTGCTCGGCTGTGCCAAATTTAGCTATAGGTACACACCCAACAGAATTATGGACACTCATAATGGTCGAGGTCGCACCATCTGCAGCCGCAATTTCTTCAAGAGCCAACACATAGGCCAGATTCCCGGTGTCTGAACCACCCCACTGCTCTGGAATAAGCATACCCATCAGACCCAGCTTGCCCATTTGCGATAAGACTTCTTTAGGAAAAATACTGTGTTTATCCCACTTGGCTGCTTTGGGCTTGATTTGTTCCTGCGCAAAACTTCTTGCCATATCCTGAATTAATAACTGTTCTTCCGTAAATTGCATCTCATGATCCTTGAGTAAGTTATCCTCTTTATGAATGAGGTATTGCCTCATCAGACAGCCTTGCTGTTTGCCTGCTGTTTTGCGATTTCCTGATTACGTAGTAAAAAGCGCTGTATCTTTCCGCTTGGCGTTTTAGGGAGTTCGGTTACGAATTCAACCTGTCTTGGGTAAGCATGGGCGGATAGACGTTTTTTTACAAATTGTCCAAGCTGCTCTGACAGCTCATCTGAGGGAGCTCTGCCTTCTGCCAGAACGACAAAAGCTTTTACAATTTCAGTGCGCTCCGGGTCAGGTACTCCAACCACAGCTGCTTCAATTACGGCATCATGCTCGAGAAGTGCACTTTCTACATCGAAAGGTCCAATACGGTAACCCGAAGTTGTAATGACATCATCACTTCTGCCTACAAAACTCATACTGCCATTTTCATGGAGTTCGGCAGTGTCACCTGTAAGGTAATAATGCTTTACGAAAGGAGATTTACGGCTCTCTTTATAACCGCCAAACCACATCATGGGAGACTGATTAATGTCTACTGCCAAAATACCTGGAGTACCTGCAGGAAGTTCATTTCCCTGCTCATCTACGACAGCAATACGGTAACCCGGGCTTGCGAAGCCGGCTGCACCTGCACGGATCTCATGATCTAGTCCATGGTGGTTACATACCACCATACCTACCTCGGTCTGGCCATAATGGTCAAAAATTGGTGCATCCAGAAACTGTCTGAACCAGCGAAATACTTCTGGATTTAAGGGTTCACCTGCACTGCTAACCACACGAAACTTTCCTTTAAGCTGGCCCATCTGTGCAGGGTCAGCAGCCATCATCATACGGTAAGCGGTAGGTGCGCCTGCCAAATTGGTAATTTGATAATCATTTACAATCTGGCATAAGCTTTCGATACTAAAGCCCCCTTCATAAAACAGGGTAGCATGACCTAAAAGTAATGGTCCGGTTATGCCATAATACAATCCATACGCCCAGCCCGGATCAGCAATATTCCAGAAGGCATCTTCAGCTTTCAGTCCAATAGCATCCTTCATATAGTTGCCAAAAGCGATTAAGGCTTTCAATGGTACTTCCAGTGGTTTTGCAGGACCAGTTGTGCCGGAAGTAAACATGAGCAAGAACGGGTCCTGAACGGTTTGCATAACCATTTCACATTGGTCAGATTGCGCATTAACCATATTCCAGAAGTTTAGATCACCCTGTGGTACATTGCCCTCCCGGTCTGCCACGGTCACAATTTTCGGACACTGTTCGACTTCTTCGAGCTTACTGCGGTTGCCAATATCGGTAATGACCAGTTTGCTTTTTGCCAGCTGTAAGCGATGTTCTATAGCTTTAGGTCCAAAAGCCGTAAACAGGGGCTGATATACTGCGCCAATACGCCAAGCGCCTAAAATGGTTACCAGTAATTCAGGCGTTCGGGGTAATAAACCGGATACCCGGTCACCGGGCTTTACCCCTTGAGATTTTAAAAAATTAGCAAACTGACTTGACCATTGCTTTAACTGGCCAAACGTATACTGTTCCTTTCGCCCATCCTTGCCCTGCCAGTACAACGCAATCTGGTCGCTATCTACATCAGCATGGCGATCACAACATTCATGGCATGCATTAAGTTGTTCTGGTGACCCTGCTAACAGGTTTCTTACCGCCGTATTTAAATCAAATTCTTTTACTGCATCCTGATAATCCAACATGATTGTTACCTCAGTCTGGTTTTATTGTTATTCATGACACGGGTGTTTTGATTTTATGCCATCCACTGGCTAAATGATTATGCTTGTTTTGGAAGATACTGCTGAATAATGCTTGAAAAATCGAGGTTGGCATTACCCTGCATGCATAGCTGTTGATAAAGCTGCTGTACCAGTCCACCCAATACTACGGGCTGTTTGACCTGCCCCGCTGCTTCAACCGCAAGACCAAGATCTTTCAGCATTAATTGTGTGGCAAAACCATCCTTATAGCCTTTGGAAGCTGGCGCATTTTCACAGATATCTGGCCAAGGGTTGCAGACCTCAGAGCTCCAGCAGCGGCCACTTGAGCTGTTAATAACACCAGCAAGTGCCTGCGGATCAATCCCTAGCTTGACTCCAAGTGCCATACCTTCAGCGACGGCGGCCATAGATATGCCTAGAATCAGGTTATTACAGATTTTAGCAATTTGTCCTGCACCTACATCACCACAATGCACCATGTTTTTGCCCATCGGAGTTAACACCGTTTTAACCCGTATAAAAGTAGCCTCATCTGTGCCGACCATAAAGGTCAATGTTCCTGCCTGTGCACCTATGGTTCCACCAGAAACTGGTGCATCACAGATAGTAATCTCTCTTTCTGCTGCACTTGCTGCAATATCTTTAATAGTTTGTGGGTCAATGGTGCTACTGTCGATACATAAACTACCCGCCTTAAGTACTGCCAAGACACCATTTTCCCCCAGATATACATCCTTTACATGCTTTGCCGCAGGTAACATGGTAATAACGACATCTGCCGTTCGCGCCGCGACCTGAGGGCTGTCACAGGCAATCCCTCCAGCCTCTGTAAAGTGGGTAACTGCAGTTTCACTTAAATCAAAACCGTAGACATTTAAACCTGCTTTGAGGAGATTTTGGGCCATTTTCCCGCCCATATTTCCCAGACCAATAAAAGCAATATTCATCCTTGAACTCCTGAATTAGCGTAAGCTGATGGTTGTGTTTACTTCGCCTGCTTCCTGCGTATCTTCAAACCAGCGGCTGGTAATGGTCTTGGTCTGTGTATAGAACTGGACAGCTTGTTTCCCATAAGGCCCGAGATCTCCAAGTTTTGAGCCACGTGAGCCTGTAAAACTGAAGAACGGTACTGGTACTGGAATCGGAATATTGATACCAACCTGGCCAATATCAATCATGTTCTGGAAAGTACGTGCTGTTGCACCACTTTGGGTAAACAAACCAACGCCATTACCAAATGGATTGGCATTGATCAGTTCGATTGCTTCTTCAAGAGTATCCACACAGATAATCGAAAGCACAGGCCCAAAGATTTCTTCTTTATAAATACGCATGTCTGTGCTGACATGGTTGAAAATCGTAGCGCCAACAAAGTTGCCATTTTCGTAGCCTTTAACCTCAACATCACGGCCATCTAGTAAAAGTTCGGCGCCCTCTTCTACACCGCTATTAATGAGCTCTACCACTCGGGCTTTAGCACGTTTTGAAATCACTGGTCCAATATCTGTATTTGGCTCATGACCGGCATTTACACTCAGCATTTTGGCTTTTTCTACCAGATCATGAATCCAGTTCTTACTTTCACCTACCATAACAGCTACAGATAGTGCCATACAACGTTGCCCGGCAGCTCCAAATGCGGCGCCTACTAAAGCATTAAGAGTTTGCTCTTTATTGGCATCGGGCATGACAGCCACATGATTTTTCGCACCCATCATCGACTGAACACGCTTACCATGCTGACCTGCAAGGTTATAGACATGAGTTCCAACAGCGGTTGACCCTACGAAAGAAACTGCCTTGATATATTGATGTGTACACAAGCGGTCGACCACGTCTTTGCCACCATGCACAACATTTAAGATGCCTGCCGGAATACCGGCCTGAACCGCAAGCTCAACCAGCATCATGGTAGATAACGGGTCCTGCTCAGATGGCTTGAGAACAAATGTATTACCACATACAATCGCCATCGGGAACATCCAGAGGGGAATCATGGCTGGAAAGTTAAAAGGTGTAATACCGGCACAGACTCCTAGCGGTTGTTGTAAGGTATAAGTATCTACCCCGCGTGCTACCCCTTCGGCATATTCCCCCATTTGTAATGTGCCAATTGAACAGGCATGTTCGACTACTTCCAGACCACGCTGAATATCGCCCTCAGCATCTGCCAGGGTTTTACCCTGCTCAGTAGTCAGCACATGGGCAATCTCTTTCATGTTGTCACGGATTAAATCTTGCAGCTTGAGCATAATACGCATACGTGCCTGGATCGGGGTTAAACGCCAGCTTTTAAAAGCGTCTTGTGCAGCATTAATTGCAGCTTCTACTTCATCTGGCGTCGCCATCGGCACACGACCCACAACTTCTTGTGTGGCCGGATTAATAATATCCTGCCATTCTGAAGTAGTAGATTCTAGAAACTGCCCATTAATTAATAATTTGGCTGTTGTGGTCTGAATATTTGTCATTGTGTTCATAGCCTCTCCATGGGCGATATTCTTGTTGTGCTGTAATCAGAAAATATCCTAAATCCGTATTTTCATCTTTTCGGTTTCACTTGAGACTAACAAAGAAGGTTTTGACTACCAATACAAATTCGCGCACGATTACTGTGCAAATATGCACAAGGGATAAAATAAAAATGAAAGTGGATTGGGATCATCTACAGTTTTTTCTGGTATTGGCACGAGCCAAAACCCTGACCAATACAGCACGTATTATTGGAGTAGAACATAGTACGGTATCTAGACGGATTCAGGCACTGGAGCTGGCATTAGGAACGCCGTTATTTAAACGGGAAGCCACGGGTTATGAATTGACGCTTGAAGGGCTGGCTCTGGTTCCACGAGTAGAACAGATGGAACAGGCATTTTTGCAGATAGAAAAGCCTCATCAGCCTTTACAAGGTCGTGTGCGAATTGGCACACCAGAAGGCTTTGGTACTGCATTTTTAGCAAAATTATTGGCAGAATTATCCAAACAGTATCCTCTGCTTACTATTGATTTAATCCCTGTACCTAAAATGATCAAGCTTTCTCACCGCGAAGCCGATATTGTCATTTCGATTGACCGTCCAAAATCCGGGCCTTATATCATTACCCGTCTTAGTGATTACTGTTTAAAAATATATGGCAGCAAAGATTATCTGGCGGCCAGTTCACCTATCCATCAGCTTGAAGATTTAAAACAGCATCGTTTTGTGAACTATATCGATGACCTGATATATAGTCCTGAACTGTACTGTCTGGAACGTTTGCCCCTACAACTGAGTGCCAGCTTCAGGAGTAGCAGTATTTTAGCTCAGCAAATCGCTGTTAGTGCCGGAGCAGGTCTGGCAATTTTGCCCAAATTCTTGGCAGATGAACAACCAGAACTTGAACAGGTACTGCACAAAGAAGTCCGTTTTATTCATACTTTCTGGATGCTGACACTGGTAGATTTACAGCATGAGCCACGCATCAAGCTGGTATGGGATTTTTTAAGAACACAGGCTGACAAATACCAGCATCTACTTATGGATTAAACTTTTTAACTAAAATATTGACTAAATCTGAGCTTTATCCAGTGCGGCTTTAATGACATGCTCTGACTCAAAGTCATGATAGGTCTTGCGTTCAGAATATTCATGAGCCAGAGGTTGTACTTCTTTTAAAGTAAGCCGGCTACGCTCAGCCAAACGTATATACTCTTCAGTTCCTTTTCGCTTCCATTCAATTTCTTGGGCTTCTAATACTCTAATAACCTTAGCCGGGCTACCCAAAGCCAGCACATTTTCAGGAATGACTGCTTTTGCCTTGACCGTGCTATTGGCACCAATAATAGTATTTTCACCAATTTCTGCGTCATCCAGTATGACGCTATTCATACCTACCAGAACATTTTTACGAATTTTACAGCCATGTAAAATGGCGCCATGACCGATATGTCCATACTCTTCAATTAAAGTGATACTGGCCGGGAAGCCATGCACAGTACATGAGTCCTGAATATTCGCATTTTTCCGAACATGTATACGGCCAAAATCTGCCCGCAGACTGGCAAATGGACCAATATATACTCCCTCTTCAATGATAACATCACCAATCAATACGGCTGTTGGGTGAATATAGGCTCCGGGGCTTACTACCGGAATAACTCCATCAATCTCATAACATGGCATTTTTACTTCCTTTTAATTTATTCTATTTACCTAAAGCTATATGGTAACTTCCTGTTTTAAACCGCCAAAACGTTTGTAAAACTGTGGATGTGCTGGTGGCATAGAGCCTTCTGCAGTTCTGGCCAGCTCCAGAAAAAAATCTTCTGCCGGATGAAAAACCATTTGATATACATTACTGCTAAGATTGCGGGCAGTTAGTGAAAGCCAGTTAGAAGGCAGTAATTCAAAAGGCAGATTTGGATCTTTAAGTAAAATACGGCGGTACTGATGAATCAGTAAAATACGGATCTGGAAGGCTTGTATTGGGTCCAGGTCATCTATACTTTCAATCAGATTCAGGACTTCTCTAAAATCACCAATAAACTTTTCATAACGCTGATGTAATTCCTGCACCGGCCAGTTAGTCTCGACCATACGTTTTACAGTTGGATAAGACTCTTGCCAGAGTTCCAGAGCCTCCGCCTTGAAAAGAACCACCTGATCACTCATTTTTAGGTTAAGTAGCAGACTTTGCAGTTTAAGATGATCACAACCCGGATATGCCATAACATTGGTAGCAATATTGGCGAAACCGAGCCATTCCAGTTCTTTTTTTAAAATAATCTTGTTTTCAAGCTCAACTGAACTGAGTAGCACCAGGTCCCATTTCTGGTCCCATTCTTTATGGCTCAGATTATAAATTTTCTGGTCAGCATTCACAAAGCGCTGGCGACTGCTTTCTGTAACGCGATAATAACTGGTTCTGCCTATTTTTTCAGAAATCAGCCAGCCGTTTTGTGCCAGCCGGAAAACGGCTGTACGTACCGAACGTTCATTGAATCCGAATACATCCATCAGCTGAATCAGGCTGGCGAGACTGATGATTCCACCACGATGGAAAATACAGTCACCAAATACAGTCATAATGAGCGAAGTGCCGCTCAAAGGCTCATTACTGATAAAATCATCGATGACTTGTTTGAGTTTTGGGTTCATCACGTTTAAATTCACCTTTGAAACGAAGTGATTTATCACAGGATAAACCACCTAGACCGATTTATGCCGATTGCCGTATGTCAAACACCCGTTGAGCCTTACCTTCTGAACGCGGGAGGGTGCCTTCAGTCACTATCTCTACACTCACCGTAATACCCACCATTATTTTAATCTGACTGATAAGCTGCTGGGATAGTTGATGTGCCATCATATCATTAATTTCTTTACGCATTTCTGCACGTATGTGCAGGCTATCTAAATGTCCATGTTTACAGATATGAATCTGGTAATTGGGAATGAGCTGCGGGATATGCAGAATCTGCTCTTCAATCTGTGATGGAAAAACATTCACTCCTCGGATAATCATCATATCATCGCTACGACCGACGATTTTGTCCATACGGCGCATTGGTCGTACAGTTCCGGGTAATAGACGCGTCAAATCCCGGGTACGGTAACGGATAACCGGCATACCTTCTTTGGTAATTGTGGTAAATACCAGTTCTCCCAGCTCACCATCTGGCAATACTTCACCAGTTTCAGGGTCAATAATTTCCGGATAAAAATGGTCTTCCCAAATGGTGGGGCCATCTTTACTTTCTAGACATTCCATTGCTACGCCGGGACCCATAACTTCAGAAAGTCCATAGATATCTAGAGCATCAATATTCAGACGTTCTTCAATTTCACGGCGCATCTCATTAGTCCATGGCTCTGCACCAAAAATTCCAGTTTTAATTGAGGTATTTTTTGCAGTATTAAATTTCTTTTCCAGACATTCGATAATATTGAGGCAGTAAGACGGCGTAACCATTAATGCAGTTGGTTTAAAGTCATGAATCAGTTGTGCCTGACGCTCTGTCTGTCCGCCCGACATGGGAATAACGGTTGCTCCCAGACGTTCCACTCCATAGTGTGCACCCAGACCTCCTGTAAATAGCCCATAACCATACGAGACCTGAATAATATCCTGATTACTTAAGCCAGCAGCTCTTAGCGAGCGGGCAACCAGATCAGCCCAGGTATGAATATCATTTTGCGTATAACCTACTACCGTTGGCTGTCCGGTTGTACCTGAGGATGCATGTACCCTTACAATTTTTTCCTGAGGCACGGCAAACATGCCGAACGGATAATGATCACGCAGATCCTGTTTAGTGGTAAAAGGAAATTTTGCCAGATCTTCCAGATGCTGAAAGTCCTCGGGATGCACGCCTGCATCATCAAATTTTTTCCGGTAAACCGGACTATTCTGATAGGCATGCACCAAAGTTTTCTTTATGCGTTCCAGTTGTACCTTGCGCAGCTCATCGGTTGAAACCGTTTCAATATATTCCATCGTATTGTTATTCATATTCTATACTCCATGTACAGTCATCCTGCCTGTATGATTCTGAAAAGACGATGCTCTTTTCATCCATATTCTTTAAGAATTGTGTAGCCCTGCCTGTTCTAGCAGCCTTTGTATTCAGGTGTACGTTTTTGCATAAAGGCCTGTACACCTTCACGGTAATCCTCTGAACGGCCTGCCAGACGCTGTAAGTCACGTTCAAGAAGTAACTGCTCATCCAGAGTATTATGCGCAGCAGCATGGATTGCTTTTTTAATTAATGCCAATCCATAAGTTGGTTGCTTGGCCAGATGTTCAGCCATTTTCTCAGCTTCAACCTGTAACTGCTCATCTTCAACTACCCGCCAGATCATACCGAGCTGTAATGCCTGCTCAGCCGGGATCTTATCTCCCAGTAATGCCAGTCCCATGGCTTGTGCCCGACCAACCAGCCGCGGCAAGAACCAGGTGCCTCCAGAGTCTGGAACCAGCCCCAAACGGCAGAAAACCTGGATAAATGAGGCTGACTTCGCTGCCAGAACCAGATCACAAGCCAATGCAATATTGGCCCCTGCTCCAGCCGCAACACCATTAACCGCACAAATAACCGGTTTTGGCATCTCGGTAATCAGTTTAATGAGCGGGTTATAGTATTTTTCAATTGAAAGGCCCAGGTCTGGTACTGCTGAATCAGGATCGACTACCCGGTCATTCAGGTCCTGCCCGGCACAAAAACCTCGACCTTGTGCTGAAATAACTACAGCACGAATATCGGGCTGCACAGCCCATTTGTTGAGGACCTGAGCAACTTCCTTATGCATAACTTCATTAAAACTGTTGAGCTGCTCTGGACGATTAAACTTTAAATAGCCCACAGTATTTTTTTCTTCAACAAGAATTGTCTGGTAGTCCATTCAGTATTTCCCTTTGAACCTGATTTTTATTTTAAAATAGATTAATTATTCATCGAAACTTAAGCGTACATTGGCTGTTACCGGTCGTGCCTGACAGCTCAGGACATAACCTTGAGCGATTTCATCCTCTTCCAGACTATAATTAACAGCCATATCAACCTTACCTTCTATTATCTTGCACTTACAGGTGGCACAGACTCCGCCCTTGCAAGCATAGGGTAAATCGGCTCCGGCGCGTAGTGCAGCATCCAGAATACTGTCATCCTGTCTGGAAACCTCTACCACCAGCTCACGTCCGTCCAGAATAATCTGAACTCTCTCTTCATTACGGCCTTCAATTTCTCTCGTAGTTACTTTTGTGGTGCCGGTATTAAAACGCTCGGTATGAATTTTACTATGCTCAATACCGAACTGCGGTAATGTCTGCTCGACGGCATCCATCATGGCCTGCGGTCCACAGGCAAAACAGTGGTCAATGTCCTGATTAATCAAACCGGCACTATAAAGCTGTTGCAGTTTTTCAGTATCGATATGACCATTAAGCAGCTGGCTATCGTTCATTTCCCGTGAAAAGATATTGATAAGCTGAAAGCGTTCTTTAAAGCGATCTTTTAAGTCCATAATCTGTTCTGAAAACATGGTTTGTTTCCATGAACGGTTACCATAAATCAAAGTAAAATTTGCATTTTTCTGCTGGTACAAGACTGATTTAACAATAGAAAGAATAGGTGTAATACCGCTACCTGCTGCGAATGCCAGATAATTCTTGCCACCAGTTTTTGCAGCCTTCTGAAAAAAAACACCTTGGGGTGGCATGACCTCCAGCACATCACCAGCTTTTAAGCGATTATTGGCCCAGTTTGAAAATTGTCCCCGTTCAATCTTTTTGATTGCGATACTCATGTCTTCCTGAGTATCGCTACAGATTGAATAGCAGCGACGGATTTCACCGGTTTCACTTATATGCCGGATAGTCAGATGCTGACCTGGCTGATATTGAAATTGCTGTTGCTGTTCAGGTTCAATTTCAAAAGCAATACAGATCGCCTGTTCAGTTTGTGGGCTGACTGATTTAATTTTTAGCGGAATAAATTGGTTCATATAAAAATCCTTCTTTATCTTGACCATTCGGTTATTTAAATACATTTAAAATAGTCAAAAGGTTCCAGGCATTGCTGGCATCGGTACAGTGCTTTACAGGCAGTAGAACTGAATTCACTTAACAGTTTAGTATGCTGGCTATGACAGCGTGGGCACTCAATTCCATCGGACAGAGCAACATGGGTACCACAGCTATGTGCTTCACCCTGTGGCGGAGCAATACCATATTGCTGTAATTTCTGTTTACCGCTTTCACTCATCCAGTCAGTAGTCCAGACTTCGGACAGATCCACTACTACCTGTACCGGAACCAAACCCTGAACAGTAAATGCCTGGGTAATTTCTGCCTTAAGCAGATCTGTAGCCGGACAGCCGCTATAGGTTGGAGTTAAACGAACGATAATTTGATCTTCTTCATTTAGTTCCACTCCACGGATCATACCTAGGTCAACGACTGAAAGAACCGGAATTTCAGGATCAGCCACCTGTTTCAGAGTTTCCCAGCATTCATCCAGACAGTGTTTAATTAGCTCCATACCCGTTACTCCTGTGTTCCCTGCTTACCAGTTCATATTTGGATATGAACGCTGCAAATACTGCATTTCAGCCAGTACATAACCCAGATGTTCAGTATGTAGACCCTGTCTGCCACCACTACGGTAAGCACCGGTTTCCGGAAGAGTCAGCTTAAAACGTTCAATTTCAGCAGTCGTCTGTTCAAGCCATTCAGCTTTTAATGGTTCAAGGTCCATGAGAACCTGTTGTTCAACCAGTATCTGTTCATCAGCATTTAAAACAAATAGTTCATCGCTAAAGCGCCATAGCTGATTTAATCCTGTCTGGGTTTTTTCATGTGCCTCATCTGTTCCCAGACTCAAGCGTTCCATCCAGGCAGTAGAAAACCGCAGGTGATACTTCACTTCTTTTAATGATTTTGCTGCGAAAGCTGCCAGCTCGGCTTGAGAGCTTTTCGCTAGAGCCGTAAAAAGGAGTACATGATAATGATCCATCAGCCATTGGCGGACAATTGTCTGGGCAAAATCACCATTTGGCTGTTCACACAGCAGCAGGTTACGGTATTCACGCTCAGTACGAAAATAAGCCAGTTTGTCTTCATCACGGCCTAACCCTTCGAGTTCACCAGCCAGACTTAAGGCCGTCCGTGCCTGACCCAGCAGGTCCAGGCCTATATTGGCTAGGGCAATATCAATTTCCAGCTCAGGTGCATGACCACACCATTCAGAGAGCCGGTGCGATAAAATCAGCTGGCTATCGCCAATATGTAAAAGAAACTGTGCTAAAAGTGGATGATTCATACAATACCTTCCTTACATATGCTCGATGCCATCTGGTATATGGTAAAAAGTTGGATGGCGGTACACCTTGTCCAGAGAGGGATCAAAAAATTCCGGTTTCTCATCTGGCTGCGAAGAAGTAATCAGTTCTGACTTCACCACCCAAATGCTGATACCTTCATTACGGCGGGTATAAACATCACGGGCATTTTGCAAGGCAATTTCAGCATCAGGTGCACGCAGGCTACCTACATGACGGTGGCTCAAACCCTGCTTGCTTCGTATGAAGACTTCATATAATGACCAGTTATTTTTATGTTCCATGTCGTTTTGTTCCTGTTTTTATTGAATAGCTAAAACTAGATTTCAGGCAACCTTTTTAGATTGTTGCTGTGCCTGCTGTTTTTGGGCATATACAGCAGCAGATTCACGGACCCATTTTCCGCCTTCCCATGCTTTACGACGGGCATCAATGCGTTCCTGGTTACATGGGCCTTTCCCGGCAATCACAGCAAAAAATTCATCCCAGTTAATCTCGCCAAATTCGTAGTGGCCAGTTTCTTCATTAAAATGCAGTTTCTCATCAGGTACAGTCAGGCCAAGTTGTAGTACTTGCGGTACAGTGTTATCGACAAATTTCTGGCGCAGCTCGTCATTACTGAAACGTTTAATTTTCCAGGCCATACTCTGTGCACTGTTAGGGGAATTATCATCATTTGGGCCAAACATCATCAGTGCTGGCCACCAGTAACGGTTGACCGCATCCTGTGCCATCTGTTTCTGTTCAGGTGTGCCATTTGCAAGCTGCATCATGGCTTCAAACCCTTGCCGCTGATGGAAACTTTCTTCCTTGCAAATTCGTACCATCGCCCGCGCATACGGCCCGTAAGATGTACGGCACAAGGCTACCTGATTAACGATCGCGGCGCCGTCGACCAGCCAGCCAATTGCGGCGACATCTGCCCAGCTTAAAGTTGGATAGTTAAAAATAGACGAATACTTCATGCGTCCCGCAATAAGCTTGTCCATCATATCGTCCCGGTCAGCACCGAGTGTTTCGGCGGCGCTATATAAATACAACCCATGACCTGCTTCGTCCTGAACTTTTGCCAGTAGTACTGCTTTACGTTTCAGGGTGGGTGCTCGGGTAATCCAGTTCCCTTCCGGCAGCATACCTATAATTTCCGAATGGCCATGCTGTCCAATCTGGCGAATGAGCGTTTTTCGGTACGCTTCTGGCATCCAGTCCTTTGGCTCAATGGTAATATCTTGTTGTATAGCTTGTTCAAAATCTTCAGCATGATTTTTCATTATTTCCTCACTTGTCCCAAGTGGCTATAATTTAAAATTAAAGCGATACTAAATTTAAATCAATATAAATTTTTAAGTATCATTTAAAATAATTTATTTATAACTTTTAATAAATTGATTTTTATTAAATTTTTAATTTAGGTAGTTTTTGTTACTTCTCTTTTGACTCAATTTTAATTGACAATTTCATTTTTAGAAATCAAATTATAAGACAGGATAATTAAAATTTATTTAAATAAGTATCATAAAATGGAGTTTGTAATGCTCGAACTGGAAACAGGTACACCTTATACGGAAAGTGATCATACTCAAGCAGGCAATCCAAGAAGTCCTGTAAAAACCTTAAGCTCACTTGTTTGTGGACAGGAATATATTGCCCAGCAGGATTTACGTACTGTCTATCACGCCATTACTGGTAAAGCTGTTTATCAGGTCAGCAGTTATGGTATTGATATGCAAGCAGTGGTTAACTATGCCAAAACTCAAGGTTCACTTATTGCGACATGGAGTTTTCATCAGCGCGCACATGCGCTCAAGCAGGTAGCACAATATTTGCTGGAACGTAAGGAGGCCTATTATGAACTGGCGAAAGCAACCGGCTGTACCCGTAAGGATGCTTGGGTCGATATTGAAGGTGGTATAGGTACACTGTTTGCCTACTCCAGTCTGGTACGCCGTGAACTCAGTGATGAAACAGTATTGATTGAAGATAACTGGATTCCACTTTCCAAACAGGGCACCTTCGGGGCAAAGCATCTACTTACCCCTAAGGCTGGTGTTGCCGTACATATTAATGCCTTTAATTTTCCGGTTTGGGGGATGCTAGAGAAAATTGCGCCAGCGCTGCTTGCCGGTGTCCCTTGTATTGTTAAACCTGCGACAGAAGGCGCAGAACTTACACATGCTGTGGTTCAGGCTATTTATGCCAGCGGTTTTCTGCCTGAAGGCACTTTACAGTTAATATGCGGTCAAACTTATGACCTGCTGGAACAGTTAGGTCCACAAGATATCGTAACCTTCACTGGCTCTGCAACAACCGGACAGAAATTACGCGCCCACCCTCATCTTAACCGCTACTCGATTCCGTTCAGCATGGAAGCAGACTCAGTAAACAGTGCTATTTTAACCGAAGGAGCCAGCGAAGAAACTATTGAACTATTTGTGCGTGAGGTTTATCGGGAGATGACGTCAAAAGCCGGGCAGAAATGTACTGCCATTCGTCGGGCTTTCGTGCCGGCTTTCCTGCTGGATACAGTGCAACAAAAACTGCTGGCTCGACTGGAAAAAGTTGTAGTCGGTGATCCAGAACATGAAAATGTGACGATGGGTGCGCTTGCCAGTCTCAAACAAAAATATGATGTCGCTGAAAAAGTCGAACTGCTGAGCCAAGAAGCAAAGATCGTCTTTGGTGGACATAATGATCAAACTTTTCAGTTTCACTCAAACTCTCCTGAAAAAGGTGCATTTTATCCGCCTACCTTACTGTGCTGTTCAAATCCGGTCACTGCAAGATATGTGCACCAGATTGAGGCTTTTGGTCCAGTTGTAACTTTGATGCCTTATCAAAACCAAACTGAGCTGACTGAGCTGGTTGCCCGTGGTGAAGGTAGTCTCGTTGCTTCAATTGTTCGCAATACAGAGCAAAATATTGAAAGTCTGATTGCAAAAATTGCGCCGTGGCATGGTCGTATTCATATTCTGGATACAGAAAATGCAAAAGAGAGTACCGGTCATGGCTCACCCTTACCGCATCTGGTTCATGGTGGGCCAGGCCGTGCAGGTGGTGGAGAAGAGCTCGGAGGCCTGCGAGCAGTCAAACATTATATGCAGCGTACAGCCATTCAGGGCTCACCTGACGTCATGACACAGATTGGACATAGCTGGACAGCAGGTTCAAGAGTGTTTGAAGATCGCGTACATCCATTTAAGAAAAGCTTTGACGAGCTTCAAATTGGTGAATGCCTGCTTACAGCACGTCGGACAGTTACCGAAGCCGATATCGTAAATTTTGCCTGCTTGAGTGGTGATCACTTCTATGCCCATATGGACAAGATTGCCGCGGCAGATTCATTATTTGGTGAACGCGTGGCTCATGGGTATTTTATTGTATCTGCCGCAGCGGGCCTGTTTGTAGAGGCAGCACCAGGGCCGGTTATTGCCAATTATGGTATGGATAACCTGCGCTTTGTTGAGCCGGTAAAAATAGGTGATACTATACAGGTTGAATTAACCTGTAAGCAAAAAACGCCGAAACCTCAACGTGAGCCAGAGCAGAAACCGCATGGTGTGGTTGTCTGGGATATCAAGGTTAAAAACCAACGTAATGAACTGGTAGCAACCTATGACATTCTGACGCTGGTCGAACGCGCTGCATAAATGCAGGTAAAGTTCGGGATAAAAGTCTGCTGAAGGGCTTTTATCCTGAAATATAGCTATTTATAGAATAAACCTAAAAAACTAACTATTTGATATAATAAGTAAAAATAATCATAATTTACCTAAATCATTTACTTATAACAAAACATAAAATTAGGATACTGTACTTCACTCTATAGCATGTTAGAAGTGAAACATATAAGCTGATAAAGAGATGATCTGATGCGTATCCATTTCCTGAACAGTATTTCAACCTGTCCTTTAGGTGGTGCCTTAATGGATGGCTTTTCCTATGCCAAGTTACGGGGGCGTTTGACCTGTACCTGTGTGCTGATTGAAACAGCTGATAGTCTGGTACTGGTTGATACTGGTTTTGGATTACGTGACATTGCTTCTCCACGTACCCGCCTCGGCTGGTTCTTCCGTTTTCTGGTCAGTCCAGAGTGGCGTGAAGAAATGACAGCAATCCGGCAGATTGAACGTTTAGGCTATGACCCGCGTGATGTAAGACATATCATTTTATCGCATCTGGATTTTGACCACGCTGGCGGACTGGATGACTTTCCCCATGCTACTGTTCATATGATGCAAACAGAACGGGATTATGCCCTTTCGCAGAAGACCTGGCTGGACCGGCAGCGTTTTCGTCCACAGCAGTGGTCTTATCGCGAGAAATGGAAAGTATATAACCCTGATGCAGGAGAAGGCTGGTATGGTTTTAATTCAGTAAGAGATCTGGATGGGTTACCACCTGAGATTTTATTTGTTCCTCTTTCAGGTCATACACATGGTCATGCCGGCATTGCCATTCAGGCTGGAGATAAATGGCTACTTAATGCTGCTGATGCCTATTTTTATCATAAGGAAATAGATCCCGTCAGCCCATGCTGTACCCCTGGCCTGCGTTTTTACCAGACCATGCTGGAAAAAGACCGTAAAGCGCGTCTCTCTAATCAGGCCCGTTTACGCCAGCTTCATAAGCACCATGCACATGAAATTGATATATTTTGCTCGCATGATAGTCATGATTTTGAACGCCTGAGTGGCCGTTCGGCAGAGTTACCTGCGTCCTTCTTCAAATAGCTCGCTTCGAGTAAATTTTATAATAATTTTAAATACCTGAAAAAATATCTGCTTATGGGCCGGTTAACATGGAACAGTTTGGTTTGTACTGCTGTAGCATTATGGTATCTGCCTCTAAAAAATCCAGTTCTGCCGGATGATGAGTAACATAGATCATTGGGAGTTCAATATGGCTTTGCAATTGTTTAAGAAAGGGTAAAACCTGCTGTTTTAGCTGCTGATCTAAGCCGCTTAGAGGTTCATCAAGAAGCAGCAAATCTGGAGATGAAAGCAGAGCCCGACCTATTGATACCCGCTGTGCTTCACCGCCCGAAAGTTGGTGAGATTTACGCTGGAGTAATTTTTTTAATTCAAGTAAGTCAACTATATGTTCAAGGCTAAATTTTTGATGGACTGTTTTTGAGAATTTTTTCGCGTAATGCAGATTTTGTAATACATTCATATGGGGAAATAATAGGGCATGTTGAAATATCAGGGCAATATGTCTCTGATGAGTAGGAAGTTTCACATTCTCTACTGTATCGAGCAAAGTAGTTTCTTTAAAGACAATCTGGCCTTCTACCGGAGATAATAAACCTATAATGTTTTTTAAGAATGTTGTTTTCCCGCTTCCTGATGCTCCCACAATCCCCAATACCTGCTGTTGCATAGTCAGGTTTACATCTAATCTGAACCCTGGTTGTTGATAGTGAAATTTGCATTTGAGCATATCACCCCTCCAGTTTTTTCTGGTATTTCTGTAAAATGAAGTAATTGGCGATGAGGGCTGAAAAAGCCAGTACCAGAGATAACATCACCAGTCGCAGAGCCATTTCTTCACCATTGGGCTGCTGTAAAAAAGAATATATAGCAATAGGCACAGTACGGGTCTCACCAGGAATATTGCCTACAAAAGTAATTGTCGCGCCAAACTCTCCGAGACTCCGGCTAAAACATAAAATACTACCAATGATCATGCCGGGTAAGGCCAAAGGTAGACTAATACTGTAAAACACCTGAACAGGTGTAGCGCCAAGTGTACCTGCTACATGTTCTAACTGCCGGTTCATTAACTGAAAAGACAGGCGGATTGGCTGTACCATTAATGGAAATGCCACTACCATTGAAGCCAGCACAGCACCTTTCCAGTTAAAGGCCAGTTCCAGTCCAAGAATATGCAAGTACTGACCGATTAGCCCTTGCTGACCAAATAGTATAAGTAACAGATAACCTAATACGACAGGCGGCAACACCATCGGGAGCTGTAATAAGGCCTCAACCATAAATTTTAGACGAAATTCATAACGAGCCAAGTACCAGGCTAATACAATAGCAAACGGTAAACAGACCAGCGTTACAAACAGGCCAACTTTGGCTGATAAATAAAGTGCACTCAGCTCTTCTGGTCCGAACATGATTATCCTTAAGGTTTAAGCGAAAAGCCGTAGTGATGAAATATAGTTTTTGACTGTATTGACTCTACAATAAACTTTTGGAATCGTACCGCTTCAGGGCTGTTACTTCCTGCCTTGGTCAAGGCAAGCGGATAGATAACAGGATTATGCAAATGCTCAGGAAAGACTCCCAGAATTTTTACCTTTTGACTGATCAAAGCATCTGTCTTGTACACGATTCCCAGTTTACATTCTCCCCGTTCTACAAAGGTCAGCGTAGAACGTACATCATCTGTACCTACAATGCGCCCTTTCAAATCATTCAGCCAGCGTAATCTGGTCAAGGCCTGTTTAGCGTATTTGCCTGCGGGAACCGTCTCCATCTGTGCTGTGCACAAATATCCATTAAAAACTTTAGCTATTTTAAAGTCCGGCTGCGGCTTGAATGTAATATGTAGGTATTTGGGGCTAATCATAACCAGCTGATTACCCAATAAAGGCCTCACTTGATCCGCATGAATTTTATTTTTTCTGACCAGATAAGCCATCCACTCCTGATCTGCTGAAAAAAATAGATCACTACTGGCTCCGGCTTCAATCTGTTTAGCCAGAGTTGAAGAGCCACCAAATACTGTGACAATTTTAGTTTGTGGATATTGAGCCTGATAAATTTTAGCGATTTCAGTCATGGCATTGTTCAGGCTGGCCGCTGCATAGATCTTAACCGTACCGGCCTGTGTAGAGGAAAATGTCAGTGTCAGGCACATATAAGAAAACAGGATTTTTTTCATGTGCCTTTTCCTTATTACTGAATAAATAAGCCTTGAACCATATCGTCTTGACTCAGGTTTCGTTCTGCCGGAACCCGTACCAGACAATTAGCCTGCATTAAATTACTCAACATATGTGATTGCTGCCTGGACAGACTCTTAACTGTTAAAACCGAATCATCAAAGCTTGCGTACATTCTTAAAAAACGTTCTCTGGCATCCATTTTCAGATCATGGCTCAGTACCGCATTAAACCAGCTCGGCTGATTTTTTTGACCTTGTAAAACGTTTAATAAGGTGGAAGTATAGACTTGCATACCTACATAAACCGCTGCAGGATTGCCCGGCAGACCTAGCAGATAACAAGGTGATTTGTCATTACGCTGTAAGTACGCAAAGAATATGGGTTTACCCGGCTTCTGTTTTACTTTCCAGAAAATCTGTTCAAAACCTGACTCTAAAGCAACGGGACGAATAAAATCATAATCTCCCACCGATACACCGCCAGTGGTTAAAATCAGGTCATAACTTGACGATAATTTCTGGATGAGTGCCTGTACAGCCTCTTTGGTATCAGCAATATGAAAGATTTCTACTTGCTGCCCTGCCTGCTGAAACCATGCCTTAATCAAGGGTCCATTGGCATCAAAAATTTTTCCTGCTGCAAAGTCCTCTACACTTTCAGCAACTTCATCTCCTGAAATAACTATGGCAACTTTAGGATATTGAAAGACTTCAACGGTATTGATCCCTGCCATGCTTAAGGAAGCAATTACTCCGACAGACAATTGCTGACCTTCATTTGCCAATAATTGCCCTGCTACAATTTCTTCGCCTACATCCCGGATATCAATATTAGCTTTTAGGTTTTCGATGATTTTAATTCTGGATGAATTGATTAGCTCAACTATTTCCTGACGCGCCACTGTAGTAGTTCCAGATGGAATTTTGGCCCCAGTAAAAATTCGGACTGCCTGCTCTGCCTGGAGTTGTACTTCGACCTGCTGACCGGCCCGAATTTCACCGATGAGCTGGAATTCACTTTCCGGTTCAATAGCTTTTTTGGCACAGATGGCATACCCATCGACTGCACTTTGTGAAAATAAGGGTAAATTGATTGAAGAATAGATATTTTCAGCCAGATAGCGATTTAAGGCGTTCTGTAATTCAAGTTTCTCAGTATCTAAGGGCTGCACATGTTGCAAAATGCGATCCAATGCCTGATCTACACTGATCAGGCCATGTTCAGCACCACACCTTGAGCTGATAGTATTCATTGATACCCTCTCTGATGTGGAATATTTTTTTGCACATCAAACAGATGGATCAAAGCGGGTAAAACTGCAATCAAAGATTCTTTGGCACCTTGACGGCTGCCTGGTAAAGTCATGATCAGACTATTCTCGATATAACCAGCGACACCACGACTTAAAGCAGCATAGGGCGTACGTTTCTGACCAAAATTGCGTGAAGCTTCCATCAAGCCGGGTATTTCCCGCTTTAATAAAGGCTGTAAGGTTTCAACAGTTAAATCTTTAGGGCCGAGTCCTGTTCCGCCTACCGTTAAAATGAGTGGATAATCATTTTTCTGTTGTTCAACCAGTGCCAGTAACTGTTCAGGATTGTCCGGAATGATCTGATAGGCAATATTTACGAAATTAGCTTCTTGTAATATTTCCAGGACATTTTGCCCTGCTGTATCCGGCTTTTTACCGGCAGCAACCGTGTCTGACAATACAATGATAGAAGCAGGCAAGCTGTTTTTTAAAACGCGGGTAAAATGTGATTTCCCCCCTTTTTTCTTTTGTAACTTGCATTGATCCAGTGATAAATCTTCTGGTTCACAATGAGGCTTTAACATATCATACAGTGTTAAACCGGCCAGACTGACTGCCGTTAAAGCTTCCATTTCCACACCCGTTGGGCCTATGGTTTCAACTATCGCAATAATTTCAACATGCGTATCAAACAGTTCATATTCCACGTCAGCCCGGTAAATGGGTAATGGATGACATAGTGGAATGAGCTCATCGGTACGTTTGGCTGCCAGAATTCCTGCAATGCGAGCCGTCTTGAGAGCATCACCTTTTTCAGTATTACCATGGCGTAATAATTCAATGCAATGTGGCGGAGCACGCAGAATTCCTGTGGCCACTGCAGTACGGTAACTTTCTGCTTTCATCCCGACACTTTTCATTGCCTATTCCTGTGGTTCATTCTTTCTTTAAACAAGCGTATTTTCAGTTCTAGCTTATAGCGGCCATTGATAAATCAATGGAGTGTTCTCTTTGGTGTGACGGCAATTCTGATGCTTTTCGACTGAATGTTCTGGATGATGATGTGCATGGCTAAGGTCTGTTTCATCTTTACGGATACAGCAACCCTCAACATATTGACTACTGCCATCTATATAGAACTCTTCTTTCCAGACCGGTACCTCATGTTTGACCCGTTCTACTGCTTCTTCACAGGCTGCGAAGGCTTCCCGGCGATGTGCTGCATAAGCAATGGCAATAATGGCTTTTTCACCAATCTCCAGTGTCCCAATCCGATGTATTACACGTACATAAGATACGCCGTATTTAAGCTGAATTTCCTGTTCAATCTGACGAATCATTTTTTCTGCAACGGGTGTATAGGCAGTATATTTTAGTGCTTTTACTGCTTTACCTTCATGATGATTCCGAACCGTGCCGATAAATACTCCAATCCCACCACATTCAGGAAAAGACTGAATCAGATCAAAAAATTCCAGCTTTAAAGCAGCCTTCTGAATCCGGGGAAACTGTTTGTATTCGCCCATTTCAACCTCCTGCTACAGGTGAAAGTAGTACCAGCGTGCTGTCAGCAGTAAGTGGAGTCTGACGTGAAATAATATCTTCACCAATTGCACAGGCACAGCGTTCCATTATGGCAAGGGCTTCAGGATAGTTATGTCCCACCTGATCCAAGACCTGAGAAACTGTACTTTGAGATTTGCAGATAATTTCAAAATTTTGCGGTAACTGTCGTTCTATCGCACCAAAGGCTTCAATCCTGATTTTGATCTGTGACATCTTAGCCTCCTATCACATGCATGCTAATCTTGCGGCTGTTTTGGTTCATATTCTGACTTTTTAAACGCTGTGCTATAGCGTAAAAGCCTTGTTCTTTGTTCCAGATGTATGGAGATAAAATGCTGTATAAATTCACTTCACCCAAAGGTAAAGAAGAGCCCAGAGAGCGGATTTCATTTTTAATATTTAAACCTTGTGGTGCAAACAGGCAGTTATAAAATTCACCTTGTGCTGTTAACCGTAACCGGTCACAGCTGCCACAAAATGAATTGGTAATGGTCGAGATAATTCCGATCGGATGGCCATCAATCAAATACTGTCTTGCAGGTTCCGAACCTGACTGTGCAGAGTCATTGTTTTTCTCAGTGAGAGTAAATTCAGTCGCCAAGGTTTCTAAAATGTATTTTTCACTGACCACATATTCCGTAGACCATTTTCTATCCCCATCCAGGGGCATAAATTCAATAAAACGCAGCATAATTTTTTGCTGAACCGACCAGCGTGCCAAAGGCAGAATTTGATGGTCATTGATTCCGTTCATCAATACACAATTGATCTTGATCGGTAAGCCAGCAGCTTTGACTGCCTGAATTCCTTCCAAAACGGGTGTTAAATCTTTTTGGGTCAGCTGCTTGAACTGCTTGTTATTCAAGCTATCCAGACTGATATTCAAATCATCCAGTCCGGCCTGTTTTAAGCTATCTGCATATTGCTTGAGGTAGTGTCCATTAGTGGTCATCGAAATACGCTTTAGTCCCAGCTTTCTTAGAGCTTGAAGCTGTTCAACGAAATGCACTACTCCCTGCCGCATTAAGGGTTCACCACCAGTAATGCGGATAGCTTCTATACCATGACGAACCATAAAATCACAGAATTGATATAACTCTTCAAAACTGAGCAGGTCGTGTTTTTTCATCCATTCAGGATGTTCTGGCATACAGTAGACACACTTAAAATTGCAGCGATCAGTCACTGAAATGCGTAGCTTGCGCTTGCTACGGCCAAACTGGTCGACAAATAATGCAACGTTTTCAAGCTGTGTCATCGTCTTCATGTTGAATATCCATCTTGAGACTGCGGGCTGGTTATGCGCATCTGCAATGCTTGATATCTGCATTGCTCAATTTTGTAATAATCAGGTATGCAATAAGTGTTCCAACTTTGCGCTAAAAGAAAAATATTCAGTTTCAGTGCAGAAATTTGAGCTGCTGATACTGTTGCAGCTCATCCAGCGAATTAATACTGTGAAAAAATAGGGCAGGATTTTTAAAACATGCGACTTGAGCGTGCAAATCACTAAAACAGTGTTTAAGACTGCGCTGTTCCTGTTCAAGATGTAAATTTAGGGTTACCAAGCTGCTGCGCTTGACCAGACAAAATGGATAAAGTGGCTTACCATTGATTTCGATATAAGCGACTTCTGCCAGATTATTTTTAGCTAGAGCCACATGTAGCTTGAACAGCACTTTGGATGGGATATAGGTTACATCGCAGGGTACAAATAGCACATAGTCTGATTGTACATGCGACCAGGCACTTTTCATGCCCATTAATGGTCCCTGAAAACCGGTTTCATCATCCTGATAATAATAAATATTTGGAATAATTTTTTGATAAATGGAATAGTCACGATGACTATTGATCCAGACCTGTGCAATATTTGGTTTCAGTTGTTGATAAATTTTAATCAGCTGAATCTGTTCATCAAATTTCTGCAACAGTTTGTTGATGCCATTCATCCGTCTGGCCTGTCCACCGGCTAGTATCACCAGATCAGTACGCGGATAAACTGTTTTATTATTTTCTCTCTTACTCCCTTTTTTCATTCTACCGCCTCCATTTGGCATGCTTTAATCAGACCACGGATTTCAGGCAGGCATGAACCGCAATTCCCTCCAGCTTTTAAACATGCAGTTATCTGGTTCTCATCCGTAATATTTTTAGTTTTAATGGTTTCAATAATGCGGTGTCTACCGACTTTAAAACAGCTACACACCAAGGGACCTTCATTATTCACCATGGACATTGGCTGCCCGGCGAGTAAGGCTTTACGGTGCATGGCACTTAAACGTTCACGTTTAAATAGGCTGGTTATCCAGTCCCGATCTGGTAATAAAGCCTTCGGTGCAATATACAGGCTGGCAATTAAGTGACCTTCTTTCAGTACTACAGTATGGCTGATGTGAGCAGTTTGATCTTCAAGATTTAGCCATTCAAAACTTTCATCCTGAAATGGGAATAATTCTTTTAAATGCTCAGTAGTATGAGCGAATTTTTGACGATCTGCCAGTTCATAACGGAGAGCTTTGGTTGTAGTGATCTTTGTCCACCAAACCATATTTTCGATAGATGATTGCACAGTTTTTTCAAAACCCTGACGTACATAAAATACGCCTTGCCACTCAATATGAAAGGGCTGAATGAGCACTGGTGTGTGTTTAAATTCCGGCTCACCGGAAATAGCATCGACTACCGGATTCACGATCTTGCCGATCCTGGCGTCAGAGGCCACCTGGTCATTCCAATGAATCGGTGCAAAGACTTGTCCACGGCGAATATTGTCACTGACCGTTGCACGTAAAACACAATTTCCCCATCTGGATTTAACTTCTACCAGCTCGTCATTTTTAATCCCGTATTTCAAGGCATCATGCGGATGGATTTCACAATACGGTTCAGCACGGTGTGTACTTAAATTGGCAGAGAGTCCGGTACGGCTCATGGTATGCCATTGATCTCGGATCCGACCGGTATTTAAAATTAAAGGAAATTCACTACAGATTGGATAAACTGGATCTACTGCAGAGACCGCAATAAATTTAGCTTTGCCATCGGCATGGCTAAACTGACCTTGGCTATATAGTCGAGTGACTAGATGATCCGCCTGATCTTTGCTCCACACCGGCCACTGCACTGGTTCTAGCTCATCGTACTCAGCCAAGCTTAAATCGGTTAAACCCTTTAAATTGAAATAACGGAAATATGGTGTTTCAGTTCGCTGACTTAAATGAGAATTTTGTTCGGCAGATAATCGGGCATGTTCCAGAAAAATGTCGTGGCTATTATTAAAATCAAAACCACTAAATCTCATTTTTTGAGCCACCTGACTGATGGCCCACCAGTCAGCTTTGGCTTGTCCTGGTATATCTAAAAAAGCACGCTGTCTGGAAATACGACGTTCCGAATTGGTTACGGTGCCATCTTTTTCTCCCCAACCAAGTGCAGGTAACAAGACATCGGCATATTGACTGGTATCTGTATTTTGGCAAATATCCGACACTACCACAAAGTCACATTTTTCCAGGGCTCGTTTGACCTGATCGGCATCCGGCATGCTCACAACTGGATTGGTCGCCATGATCCAGATTGCTTTAATCTTGCCGCTTTCAACTGCCTGAAATAAATCAACGGCTTTTAGCCCTGCCTGCTTGGCAATATAGGGACTTTGCCAGAAATTTTGCACCAGTTGCTGATGGCTTTCATTTTCCAGCTCCAGATGGGCTGCCAGCATGTTGGCCAGTCCACCCACTTCACGCCCGCCCATCGCATTCGGCTGTCCGGTCATAGAAAATGGTGCGGCACCCAGTTTGCCAATTTTCCCCGTCAATAAATGGCAGTTGCTAATACTATTAGCCTTGTTTACTCCTTGAGAAGACTGATTAACTCCCATTGAAAATAAGGTCATAACTTTTTCAGTGTGGGCAAATTTCTCATAAAAGTTTCGCAGTTTATCAGCAGTAATGCCAGTACGCTGAGCCACTGCTTCAATGGAAGATTCAGTTTCACTCTGTACTAAAGTCTGTTCTAGGCCTTGTGTATATTGAGCAATAAATTTCTGGTCTGTGTGACCATTTTTCCAGAGATACTGCAATAAACCATTAAACAGTGCCACATCTTGTCCGGGTAAAATCGGCAAATGCAAGTCCGCAGCTTCACAGGTGCTGGTAAAGCGGGGATCAACTACGACTACAAACAGGTTACGCTGTTCTTTGGCTTTCATAATGCGCTGGTACAGCACCGGATGGCACCATGCGGTATTGGAACCCACTAGTACTACCATATCGGTATGTTCAAAATCCTCATAACTCGCAGGGACAATATCCTCACCAAAGACGCGCTTATGCGCGGCAACTGCCGATGACATGCAAAGTCGTGAGTTGGTATCAATATTGGCTGTACCGAGGTAGCCTTTAACAAATTTATTGACGACATAATAGTCTTCAGTTAGTAATTGGCCCGATACATAGAAGGCAATGCTGTCGCGTCCATACTGATCGATACATTGCTGGAATTTTTTGGCAATAATAGAAGTCGCAGTATCCCAGCTAGTGATTTCTTGCTGATCTTTACGCCCGATTATCGGTTCTAGGACACGGGTTTCCAGTCCCAAAGTATCTGCCAGATTACTGCCTTTAATGCAGAGCTTGCCATAATTAGCAGGATGATTGACATCGCCTTCTATCTTTACTTTCGGTCCTGATAGTGTTGGCGTCACATGTGCCGTTACACCACAGCCCACGCCGCAGTATGGACAGGTCGTTTGCGTAGTTACTGTTTTTAAGTCTGTAGAGCTTTCAAGTTCCACAATGGGAATACTGTTCATGGATGCTCCTTAAGTTTTGTAACGGGCTATTTAATTCTTTTAAAAGGGGTTCATTACAACGGTGTCTTTTCAATTCGACTCATTTTTCTGGATGAACCTTTGGTTCCACCTATTTTTCTTTCGGGAAAAGTAGGCAAAACTATTGTCATCCGTAAAACTCGTCTTAATTCATTATTTATCAAAAAACTTGCAGGAACATTCATTTTCTTATGTTGTCTTGGCTTAAACAGTTGCGGATAACGTTTCTGCATATCCTGTTTTTTTCCATGACAAATTGATTTTTCAACCTGCTTTCTTTAATGCAAAATCCCGACCAAAAAGCAGCTTGTTGCGAATATTTGTAATTGGGGTTTGATCTGCAATTAGTTCCGCATACCATGCGCCGTCTTCAGTGTCGCCAAACAACACTGCACCAATCACTTTATCCTTTTGAATAATAATGCGCTTGTAGATCTGACGTTTTTCGTCATTGAGCACGATATCTTCAAAATCTTCTTTCGGTTCAAAGTCACCTGCCGAGAACACATCACAACCACTGACTTTAAGTTGAGTTGGAACTGTTGGCGCTTTGAAAATCAGGCTGCCATGCTCGGTCAGATGAGATGCACAAATGAATGCCTGGCCCCATAGGGGTTCAACCAAACCAAAGGTTTGATCACGGTGCTCAATACACTCACCTACCGCGTAAATACTCGGATCAAAAGTCTGCATGGTGTCATTCACCAATACACCGCGGTTGCACCGCAGACCTGCACTTTGCGCTAAGCTCATGTTTGGACGAATCCCTACAGCGAATATCACCAGATCAGCATCCAGCACAGTGCCATCTTTGAGTTTAACCTGAGTGACATGTCCCGCTTCACCGATCATGCATTCGGTATTGGCTTCAGTCAGAATACGAATGCCTTTTTGTTCGATCGCTGTTTTCAGCATCTGGCTGGCTTTGATGTCCAACTGACGGTCCATGATGCGATCCACCAAGTGCAGAACAGTAACATGCATGCCCTGCTGTTTTAGGCCATATGCCGCTTCTAGACCCAGCAAACCACCGCCAATGACGACCGCATTTTTTTTAGTTTTACAGTAGGCCAGCATCTGGTTGACGTCATAAATATCACGGAAACTGAGTACGCCTTTTAAATCACTACCTGGAATTGGTGGAATGAATGGTTTAGAACCGGTGGCAAGAATCAGACGGTCATAACTGATTACTTCACCTTTTTCGGTATATACATGCTTACGCGGACGGTCGATGCGGACTACCGGATCACCGGCAATCAGGCGAATGCCTTTGTCGGCATACCAGGCATGCGGATGCAGCATAATGTCATCAATGGTTTTCTCACCCGAAAGTACTGGTGATAGCATGATACGGTTGTAGTTACCCCAAGGCTCTTCACCAATCACGGTAATTTCATAATGGTCTGGTGCCATATCCAACAGGTCTTCCAGACAACGCATACCCGCCAAACCATTACCGACCAGTACTAGCTTCATTTTTTCAGGTGAAACACCGTTATTGGTGATATAGGTTTTTTGTGGCACAGGGCTGATGGATACCTTGCCATTTTCAATTTTGCTTGGGAATACCAGCAGTTTCTGGTCTTTATCTTCCAGACAACGGCCCGTCGCCAGACTGAAATGCTGCTTATAAATGGGTGAAGCGACAACGCGCTCACCTTGTAAATCACCAATGATGCCGCGTGACATCACAAAGGCCTTACTAAATGGGTCTTGGTTACTCAGCGCATATACTCGTTTTTCTGATCCCACACGGAAGATCGCAATTGATTGATCTTCTACTAATGCTGCTACACCAGTATTTGGGGTGATGTCGTCCAGTGCACACACTTCTACCCAATTCAGGTCATTCATGTCTTTAAAAGTAGTCATCTTCTTGCTCCTTTGTTATTTGAATCAGGCTTCCACTACTGCAATACGGTTTGCATCACGTTCAGCTTTTGTTTTTGGACGAATTTGGCCGCGCACTTCTGTAAACTGGATATGCGGATCGTTTTGCTGTTCAGCTTTTGCATTAATAAAGGTTTTAAAACGTTTACGAACTTCAGGGTCTTCAATTGCAGTACGCCATTCATCCTGATAAGTGCCAATCACATGCTGCATATGGCTTTCCAGTTCAGTAGCAATACCAAGTGAATCATTTACGATGACATCTTTCAGATAATCCAGACCACCTTCCAGATTATCGCGCCAGACTGAAGTACGTTGCAGACGATCGGCTGTCTGAATATAAAACATGAAGAAACGGTCGATATAGCGAATCAGGGTTTGGGTATCCAGGTCCGATGCCAGTAATTCCGCATGTCGTGGTTTCATCCCCCCATTACCGCAGACATATAGATTCCAGCCTTTTTCAGTCGCAATGACGCCCACATCCTTGCTCTGTGCTTCAGCACATTCACGGGTACATCCTGAAACTGCCATTTTGGTTTTATGTGGGGAACGCAAACCCTTGTAACGGTTCTCCAGGAAAATTGCCAAACCTACAGAATCATCCATACCATAACGGCACCAAGTACTACCGACACAAGATTTCACGGTACGCAGTGACTTGCCATAAGCATGACCCGATTCAAAACCGGCATTAATCAGTTTTTCCCAGATTTCTGGTAATTGATGGACCTGTGCACCAAACATATCGACACGCTGACCACCGGTCAGTTTGGTATACAGGCCATATTCTTTGGCGATCTGGCCAATCACGATCAGACCATCCGGTGTGACTTCACCGCCAGCCATACGCGGTACTACGGAGTAAGTACCATCTTTTTGAATGTTACCGAGGTAGTAGTCATTACTGTCTTGCAGACCGGCATGATTTGGTTTCAGCACAAAATCGTTCCAGCAAGAAGCCAGAATATTCACCACTGTTGGCTTACAGATGTCACAGCCCAGACCGTGACCATATTGCTGGATCAGATCATCAAAAGTCTTGATCTCTTTGACACGCACCAGGTGGTACAGCTCCTGACGTGAATAAGCGAAGTGTTCACACAGATAGTTATTCACGGTTACGCCTTGACGTTGTAACTCAGATTTTATTACTTGTGTTACCAGCGGTGCGCAACCACCACATGCAGTTGCCGCTTTGGTGCATTTTTTTAGCGCACCGAGTGAAGTAGAACCATCAGCAATTGCAGAACAGATATCCGCTTTAGACACGTTATTACATGAACAGATAGTTGCGCTGTCTGGGAGTAGATCAACACCGCTACCTCCTGCTTTGGCAGTGGCTTGATCAAAGCCTGGCATGATCAGACTTTCTGGATTTTCCGGTATGTCCAGACCATTCAGCATCATTTGCAGCAAGTTGTTATATTCTTTGGCACAACCGACCAGTACTGCACCGAGCAACTTGGTTTTTTCTGCATTGACCACGATTTTTTTATAAACCATCGCAGCTTCATCAGCATAGAAATAGCTGAGTGCATTTGGAGTTATGGCATGTGCATCACCTACAGATGCGACATCGACACCCATCAGTTTCAGCTTGGTACTCATGTCTGCGCCAGCAAATGCAGCACATTCTTCCTGCAGTACATGTTTAGCAGCAATACGCGCCATATCATAGCCCGGAGCGACCAAGCCAAAAATCTTGTTATTCCATAGCGCACATTCACCAATCGCGTAAATATCTGGATTGGAGGTCTGACAATAATCATTAATCATGATCCCGCCGCGCTCACCAATTGCCAGCCCGCTTTGACGTGCCAATTCATCACGTGGACGGATGCCTGCAGAAAACAGGATAATGTCTGTTTCCAGTTCTGCACCATCACCAAACTTCATCACATGCTTGGCATTTACACCCTCTTCAATGGCCGAAGTCGCTTTTTGGATATGGACTTGAACTCCCAGATTTTCGATTTTTGAGCGTAAAACCTTTCCACCCAGATCATCAATTTGAACTGCCATCAAACGTGGTGCGAATTCTACAACATGTGTTTCCAGGTTCAGGTCACGCAGGGCTTTGGCAGCTTCTAGACCTAAAAGGCCACCACCAATCACCACACCCGTTTTGGCATTCAGGCTAGCTGCACGAATCGCGTCCAGGTCTTCAATTGTCCGGTAAACAAAACAGTTTTCACGATCATTACCCGGAATCGGTGGAACGAAAGCATAGGAACCGGTGGCTAAAACCAGTTTGTCATACGCAATCACATCGCCATGATTGGTAGTCACTGTTTTACTAATCGTATCAATCGCAGTGGCTTTAGTGCTTAATCGCAAATCAATACCATAAGCATCGGCGAAGTCGGTACGGCAAAGGGTTAAATTCTTGGCTGATTTACCGCTAAAATATTCTGTTAAGTGAACACGGTCATATGCCAGACGCGGCTCTTCTGCCAGAATCGTAATTCCAACCTCATCATCTATCTGCTCAAGCACAGATTCAATAAATTTATGTCCGACCATACCGTGGCCAATCATTACCAGTTTCATATTCTTTCTCCTTTATTCTTTTTTGTATGATTCAAGCTGTTTTGTTGCGCTCAAGAACAGCATCTTCAAACAACTTCTGCTCTTTGGCCTTATGTTCGACCGAAAAACGAATCATCAGTACAAAGCTTGCGGCAATCACAACCAGTCCGCCCAGCATCATTAAACAGGTTTGTATATCCAGCATACCTTTAAGCAAGAAGCCTGCTGCGACTGCACCAACGTTACCCCCTGCTCCGATAATGCCTGCTACGCCTCCTAAAGCATCACGGTCAATAAATGGCACCAGTGCATAAGTTGCACCACAAGCCATATGGGTAAAGAGTGCAAAAATGGTCATAACCAGAATGGCAAGCATGGCGCTATTCATTTGCGAGAATAAAATTAAAAACAGACCTTCCATCAGAATCATGGCGAACAGCACTTTAGTACGTCCATCCAATCCTTTTTTAATTGCCACCCTATCAGATATACTGCCGCCCAAAGCACGCGCAAATAATGCCAACAAGCCAAATATGCCTGCTGCCATACCAGCTTCTTTAAGGCCGAAGCTGAAGTGTTCGACGTAATACATCGCCACGATGTTATGTATGAAGATTTCAATTCCGAAACAGGCTGCATAGGCCCCAAATAAAATCCAGACCCGATAGTTACGTGCCGCATGCAGCAGAATCGCCATGCCACCTTTTTTCTCGCTTCCGACCTGTACACCTGCTGCCCGCAGTTCCTTGAAATTACCTTGTGGACAGTCCTGGGTAAATTTCCAGTACAATGCCCCAACAATTATCATCATCACCCCTGGAACAATTAACGCAATTCTCCAGCCTAAGGTCTGTTCAACTCCAAACATTACCAATGCAGCAAGAAGCAGCGGCATGAGCGCCTGAGTTGCTCCACCACCTGCATTTCCCCAGCCAGCTGTGGCAGCATTGGCGGTACCTACTACATTGGATGCAAACATGATGCTGGTGTGATATTGAGTAATTACAAAGCTGGCACCAATAGCGCCAATCAGTAAACGAAAGAACAGAAAGGATTCATAACTGTTGGCAGAGGCTACTCCAAAGACTGGAAAACTGCCAATAATGAGTAATGCGGTATAAGTTTTGCGCGGGCCGTATTTATCACATAAAGGACCAACGATGAGTCTTACGAGAATGGTGATTGCAACTGCAGCAATATTAATATTGGCTATCTGGTCTTTGGTCAGATGAAACTCTCCTGCAATAACTGGCATTAGCGGTGCACAGGCAAACCAGGCAAAGAAGCAGACAAAAAATGCGAGCCAACTCATATGGAAGGCCCGCATCGCTGCAGTACTAAAGTTAAATAGACTTATTTTTGTTGCTTTTTTAGCATTTAAATTTGAAGACATAAGCCATCTCCTACCTGAACTGAACGCATGGACTGGTCTGTTAGTGTTGCCACCTTACAGATTCGAACAGAGCGGACGTCGTTGGCCGTCTTACAAATTTTGAGAGTCTTCTTTGACCCATTCAGTAATATGCAGTTAATATGCCAATTTTAAAAATTATTCTATATTCTATTGATTTTATTTAATTTTTATCAATTAACTAATTTTAATAGTTTTAATTTTATATAAGTTTACTGGTTCGAATCTAAGAATTGCATTATTAAGGTGCAGAGGGTTAAACCAAAGAGCACTTATTCTGTATTTCTCCATTAAACTTTAATCATCATATCTTAAATTTTTATATCAGATTGGCATTCTAATTGCTTTAGATCTTTAATAATTGTTAGAGACACAACCCGAGTGTTGCATGTCAAAGCTTAAAATAGTTTTAATCGATGATGATCTGGAGCGAGCAGAATATATTAGAGTTTCTCTGCTGGAACATCATTTTGATGTGGTGGCCTGTCTTGTCATTGACCACTCTAATATGTCTTATTTGCAGCAGTTGCACGCAGATGTAATTCTGCTTGATATACAAAATCCGCATCGAGATATTATTGAAAACTGTGTCAGCCATTTTGATTTGCCTACTGTTCTTTTCACCAAAAATAGCCACAAGGATACGATTAAAAGTGCTATCGATGCTGGAGTAACCGCCTATATCGTTGATGGGATTGATCCGGCCAAACTTGACAGTATTTTGCAGATCTCGATTGAACAGTTTAAAAAACACCGAAAATTGCTTAATGCCTTAAAAGAAACCGAAGGAAAACTGGCTGACCGTAAGGATATTGAAAAAGCCAAAGTGCTACTCATGCAAATGCATCATCTCAGTGAAGAAGATGCATTTCGCCTGTTAAGAAAAAATGCCATGAGCCATCGTATGACCATGGGTAAAATGGCAAGAAGGCTTCTTGACGCACAGCAATTATTACAGACCAGATTAAAGGATTAGGTTATGAAACAGCTTGAAAAAACAGATATTCAGCTAGGCTATATACCATTACTGGACTGTATTGCTATTTTATGGGCCAAACATCGTGGCTTTTTTACAGAAACTGGTTTAAATGTCCAGCTGGTTAAAGAACCATCCTGGGCCAGTCTGCGTGATCGGCTAGCTTTTGGTTTTCTCGATGCTGCACATTGTCTTTCTGCAATGTTACCTGCTGCTGCAATAGGTCTTGATCAGTCAGGGATACCTTTTCAAACACCATTAATATTAAGTACCAATCAGGCTTATATCAGTTTAAGCCAGAAACTGTGTTTTGAACTGGATATTAACTCTAGTGATACAGCACAACAATCTGCACAAAAAGTAGTGCAAGCTTACTTACAGGGACGTCCAATTCAATTAGCGCAGGTTTTTAAATACTCGCTTCATCATTATTGTTTAAGAGAATGGCTGGCTCTGGCCGATGAACAAGTCGCCCAGCAGTTTGAATTAAAAACTCTGCCACCGCCGTATATGGTTGAGGCTGTTTCTAATCACTTAATTGATGGTTTTTGTGCAGGTGAACCTTGGAATACCCAAGGAGAATTACAAGGTTATTCAAAAATAATTACTTCAAGCCAAACCATTATTCCTAAAGTCGCCGATAAAGTATTGGCAGTAACGGCCGAATGGGCTAGCCAGCATCCAAATACATTAACCGCTTTAGTCGAGGCTATTCAAAAGGCACAATATGAATTAAAACAGATGCAAGATTATCAGCAAATCTGGCAGCTACTTATTCATTACAATATTATCCGGTTTCAATGTTCTGCTGAGATACACGTAGACAAATTTTATTTTATAAAAAATATTATACAGAACTTTATTGGTGAGTCTGCTCAGCCCCAACTAGCCGATTTTATATGGTTAACTGAAAAAATGCTGAAATGGGAACAGCTTGATTCTTATTCTTCGGATTTCCACCAACTTGGTCAAAGTTGTATATACAAACTTCAATGCTGATATTGGCTCCGGGAAGTTATTTGGATTACTATTAAAAATGAGATAAAAAGTTCTTATAGCAAAACTTTTTATCTCATGAAACGTTTTTAAAGATACTAAGATTAATTTTATAATTCAGTAACCTAGCGGTCTATAATATCATTTATATCTTCAATATCCTCATTATTATAGTCCTCTGGTACTACACCCCCATCGTGTTCATTTCCGTCGCCGTAGTCATCTTCATTAACCAGATCATCTTCTTCTGCTGGTGTAATTCGAATCTGGCTGGCGGTTTCAGGTGAAAGGTCGATACCGGCTTCATCATCTTCAGTGAATTCGGTATAGTTGACTCCGTGCTCGGCGTCATCTGGATCAGTCATACTTGGGATAATCCGAATTGCGGCCATTCCCTTTCCTGATACTTCAAATGTAAGAATATAGCCATTAAAACTTTCCGGATCATGGGTTCCATCCAGATAGGAAGCCTCATAGCTGATGTCACCAACTGGGATAACTGTTCCGTCTTCTAATTTTATCTCTTCAGGAAGATTAATTTTCGGCTCATTAATATCTTGCATATTGTTCTTCATATTTTAATCAGTTGTTTTTAAACTTGCATAAATCTGAAAGAAATGTAAAGTAATTTTATACGGGCTTTTTTTTAAATTTATATCGCTTCTGTATAGAATATTAAGCATTATTTACTGTAATTTCGTATTTTAAATTAGAGTTTTTACTTAAAATAAAATGCTTATAGAAAATCGTCTATCTACTTATTTTTTATAAAAAACTTTTTATTATCTCACAACTATAGAATATTTAAGAATTGTTAATATTTATTAACTTAAATATATAAAAAGAATACATAGAAAAATCTTATACCTACATTTTATTTTTTGAAAGTTTCATACTTCTCTTTATTAACAATTACAAATATTGTTCAGGATATTCATAATGCCTACTGAAAGTAAATACTTTGTAAGTCTTTTTGGCTTATTGGGTGGTCTGCTAACTTCAAGCGGTCTCTACGCAGCTGTACCTGCATTTTCTATGCAATCTCCCTGGATGTTGGGCGACTGGAATAGCAACAGAACTCAGCTTGAACAGCAAGGCTATCAATTTAGTTTGGGTTATACAGGTGAAATGGCAAGCCTTATAGATGCAAAGAATAATGATAAACATAAAACTGAATACACCGACCAGTTTGCTCTAGGCGCACATTTTGATCTGGAAAAAATTATAGGTTGGGAAGATACAGAAGCCCAGATTACTGTTACTCACCGGAATGGCCGTTCACTTTCGCAGACACATGAGGCCCTACAAGGACATTTGAGTTCGGTACAGGAAGTCTGGGGACGTGGGCAAACTTGGCGTCTGACTGATTTATGGATAAAAAAACAGTTTTTAGACCAGAAGTTAGATATTAAAGTTGGCCGATTCGGTGAAGGCGAAGATTTTAACAGTTTTGACTGTGATTTCCAGAATCTTACTTTTTGTGGTTCACAGGTAGGTAACTGGGTGGGTGACCAGTGGTATAACTGGCCTGTGAGTCAATGGGCCATGCGAGTTAAATACCAGGTGCAGCCAGAACTTTATGGCCAAGTAGGAGTATATGAATATAACCCTGAAAATTTGAAACGTAGTAAAGGATTTAACTTGAGTACAGATGGTTCCAAAGGTGCAATTATTCCTGTAGAGCTGGTCTGGCAGCCTAGAGCGTTTTTACAACAGTTACCAGGCGAATACCGCCTTGGTTATTACTATAGTACCGCAGATGTAGAAGAAATTGAAAACCCTATAAAAAATAGCCATAAACAGGGAATGTGGGCAGTAATTCAGCAGAAACTTACCCAGCCTGAACCTGATTCGAATCGTGGTCTGAAAGGCTTTATTAATCTTACCCTGCATGATGATGCAACCAATACTATAGATAATATGCAAAATATTGGTCTGGTCTATACTGGTCTTAGCTTACAACGCCCAGATGATCAGCTTGCTATAGCATTTGGCCGGATTTCTGTGAATGACAAGGTTCAAACCGGTCAACATGAAGAATATGATGCCGAGCTTTACTACGGTATTCACGCTACAAACTGGCTGACTCTTCGCCCGAATATTCAGTACATCCGTCACGTCGGCGGTTATAAGAATGGCGAAAATGTTTGGGTCGGTGGTTTAAAACTACAGGCTGCTTTTTAATTATATATTGATTCTGATTAAAGGACTTGATGAACCCTGTTCTATCTTGATGAAAATGCTTAACTCACTAAAAAACTTAAAATTAGGAGGAGATCACAGAAAATGAATCGTGCATCTTCAAGGTCAAAAATGAATCTGATTACCGTGTTCATTTTTACAATTATCGGAATCGGATTGCTCATCGGCGGTATATGGCTCGCCGCAATTGGCGGCTCGGTATATTATATTATTGCTGCCATTCTCATGTTACTTACTGCCTTCTTGCTATATAAAGGCAGAATTTCAGCATTACTGGTATATGCCGCTTTAGTGCTTGGAACTGTAATCTGGGCCATCTGGGAGGTTGGAACCGACTTTTGGGCCCTTGCACCGCGTCTGGATATTCTAGGCTTGCTTGGTCTCTGGTTGTTAATTCCAGCGGTTACCTACAACTTTATAAATCGCAAGCCGGCAATCATGGCTTTGGGTGCAGTACTGGCCTTGACGATTTTAGTCATGATTTACTCAATATTTAATGACCCGCAAGAGATTCATGGTGAGTTAAAAGCACAGCAACCAGCTCAAGGGCAAGCTCTTCCTGGTATACCCCCTGAAGACTGGCCGGCATATGGTCGTACCCAGTCAGGTTTGCGCTATTCTCCCCTAGCTCAGATTAATGCTAACAATGTTAAAGATCTTAAAGTCGCATGGACCTATCGGACCCGTGACTTTAAAACTGACAAGGACTCTGGAGAAACTACAAATCAGGTGACGCCAATTAAAGTTGGCAATAACATGTATATTTGTACTACCCACCAGTTTCTGGTGGCTCTTGATCCCGCTACAGGTAAGGAAAAATGGCGTTTTGATCCAAAACTCAAAACAGATCCAAGTTTTCAGCATTTAACCTGTCGGGGTGTTTCTTACTATGATCAGAACAATACTGCCGAGTTTGCTACAAGCCTGCAGGGCCGTACGTCTACCTCTGCGATATGTCCACGTAAGGTGATCTTGCCTGTTAATGATGGGCGCCTTGTTGCTATTAATGCAGATAATGGTCAGCGCTGTACAGATTTTGGTGAAAATGGTGAAGTTAACCTTCAGCTCTATATGCCAAATGCTTATCCGGGCGGCTATAACCCAACCTCGCCTCCTATTGTAACTGGCAGTACGATCATTATTGCAGGTTCTGTAACCGACAACCTGTCAATTAAAGAGCCTTCAGGAGTTATTCGCGGCTATGACGTAAATACAGGTAAACTGCTCTGGGTATTTGATACAGGCGCAGCCGATCCAAATGCCATGCCGACGACTGGTGGTACATATGTACATAACTCGCCAAATGCCTGGGCACCGCTTGCATATGACTCTCAACTGGATATCGTTTATATTCCAACTGGTGTTTCTACCCCAGATATTTGGGGTGGTCACCGCACACCACAAATGGAACGCTATGCAAATGCCGTAGTAGCTCTCAATGCAAGCACAGGTAAACTGGTCTGGTCATTCCAGACTACACATCATGACTTGTGGGATATGGATGTACCTTCACAGCCTACTCTTGTTGATGTAAAAGCTAAAAATGGTCAAATAGTGTCTGCAATTTATGCGCCGACAAAAACCGGTCATATCTTTGTACTGGATCGCCGTACTGGCCAGCCGGTAGTTCCTGTTCATGAAGAACCGGTTCCACAAGGTGCAGCTAAAGGTGATTGGGTATCTAAGACTCAACCGATTTCCGAGTTTACCTTCCGCCCTAAAAATCATCTGACAGATAAAGATATGTGGGGCGCGACTATGTTTGACCAGCTAATGTGTCGTGTAATGTTCCATAGCCTGGACTATAAGGGCCCTTATACACCTCCTTCTGAAAATGGAACCATCGTATTCCCAGGTAATCTTGGTATGTTTGAATGGGGTGGTATCTCTGTGAATCCGGACCGTCAGGTGGCCGTAATGAATCCGATGGCATTACCATTCGTATCTAAACTCATTCCACGTGGTCCGGGTAATCCGATCTGGCCTGAAGGTGGAGTAAAAGGTACAGGCACAGAGTCAGGCATTCAACCACAATACGGTGTTCCGTATGGCGTAGAAATTAATGCATTCCTCTCTCCTTTAGGTTTACCTTGTAAGCAGCCAGCATGGGGTTATATTGCCGGTGTAGATCTGGATAACCATCAGATAGCATGGAAGAAACGTGTGGGTACAATCCGTGACAGTCTGCCAGGTATTCCATTACCGCCATTTAAGTTAGGTGTACCAATGCTAGGTGGGCCAATTTCAACTGCTGGTAATGTGATGTTCCTTGCAGGTACTCAGGATAATTATATCCGCGCCTTTAATGTTTCCAATGGTGATGAGCTATGGAAAGCCCGCTTACCGGCAGGTGGTCAGGCTACACCTATGACCTACTCAATAAATGGCAAACAGTATGTAGTTATTATGGCAGGTGGGCATGGTTCCTTTGGAACCAAAATGGGTGATTATTTAATCGCTTATGCCTTGCCAGACTGATATTAACACTAGATTATAATGAGTTAATAGGCCTCCTTGGAGGTCTATTAATTTTTCATCTGTATAAAAAATCAGCTTATTAATAGAAAAGATTTTTGCAATTAGAAATTGCATTTTAGGTATTAAATACCTAAATAAAAATCTTTCTCTAAATAGATATGAAAAATAAAAAGCTGAAGTAATCCTTATCAGTTACTTCAGCTTTTTATTTTTAAAAGACAGCATCAAGTTAGAATTCGAACTGGTCTTTAATGGTTCCGCATTTATGACATTGCTTGAGCTTATGTCCATCTTGTTTGGTAAATGACCAGACATGAAAGCATAACCAGCATTTCAATACTTGTTTAAGCATGTCCTTAACTCCTAAACAGTAATGATGAAATTCAATATACTCTTTTCAAAGTGCGTTATAAGCTTTCTTAAAGAAACAGAATTCTTGTCCTATAAAAAGTAACAAAATATTTGTGCAGAGATAACATAACCTTTTGATTGTTACATCTGAGAAGTTTTACTAGCGTGATGTTCATATAAGTCCCTTTTATAGTTAAGCTTAAATCTTTTAGCCATTCTCACGACTATTCAACAGATGATTTATAATATTCCTGATATTTTTTAATTACGTTTTACTCTAACCAGAGACCTATGGCTGATCCACAACTTTCTTTAAGTGAATATTTATCTGGCGTACAGGAAATTATTCAGCTGACTTTTGACGAGCCCGTTTGGGTCAGGGCAGAAATACGTAATTTAAATATTAAAGGTGGTCACTATTATCTGGAACTTGCTGAAAAAGAACAGCAGAGCGATAAGGTCATTGCTAGTTGCCGGGCAACAATCTGGAAATTTAGTGCGGCAAACATTGTGCTTAAATTCGAGCGTGAAAGTGGAATAGAACTGTCTAAAGACTTAAATGTGCTTATTAAGGTCAAGGCTCGTTTTGATCCGCAATATGGGTTTTCAGTCAATATTGAAGATATAGATTCCAGCTTTACCCTAGGTGATATCGCCAGACAATATCAACAACTGGTTGAACGGTTAACTCAGGAAGGACTGATCGAACGAAACCGTCAGCTTGTTACGCCATTTGATATCAAGCATGTACTGGTTATTGCCCCGCAACAGGCAGCCGGTTTAGGTGACTTTAAAAAAGATGCTGATGTACTACAAAAATATGGTGTCTGTAATTTCATCTATCAAACAGCTACATTTCAGGGCCAAACAGCTCCAAAAAGTATTATAGAGGCTCTACGTAGTGCTCTGAAACACTGGGCTAATGATTTTAACTACCCTCCTGACCTAATTGTAATTATTCGCGGAGGCGGTGCTGTAAATGATTTGGCCTATTTAAATGATTATGAACTGGCTGCCCTTTTATGCAAACGTTCGGTTCCCGTATGGGTAGGTATCGGTCATGAAAAAGACCGGACCATTCTGGATGAAATTGCCCATCGCTCTTTTGATACCCCAAGTAAGGTTATTGCAGGAATTCGAAATACTATCAGTGAAAACGTACAGCAGGTTCAAAATACCTTTCAGCATATTAAGGCTTTATCTCAATATCAGCTTACGGTTTATCAGAGTCAAAATGATCAATATATGCGTTTAATCAGAACTTTGTCTCATAGCCAACTTTCTGAGTCAGCTAAAACCCTAGACGTTTTAAAGGATGTGGTCCATTACTGTGCCCAGCAGCAAGTTCGTCAGACTAAACAACATATTGACAGCCTATTAAAAGAGACCTTACTGCAAAATCCACGACATATTTTGAATAAGGGCTATGCAATTGTCCGGCATAATGGTAGGGCCATTCGTTCTATACAGCAATTAAATATTATGCAAAATATACAGCTCGAGCTGCAGGATGGTACGATTCAGGCAGAAATTGTAAAAGGAAGTCAAAATGAATAATGAAGAACTCAGCTTTAAACAGGGTTATGAGATCTTGAAAAAGAATGCCGAGTTTTTGGAAACACAGGAAGAACCAGACATTGATAATCTGATGGAGATTGTAGAAGAATCCATGCGAGCCTATAAGGCTTGTAAAAGTCGTGTAGAAGCAGTTCAGCAGGCATTAACAGAAACTTTTAAAGAATGAAGATGGTTTAGCGGGATGAAAAGTATAATATGCTTAGCTTGGATATGTTAACGACCTGTTAAAACTTAACAACTTATAATTGAAATAGTCTAAAGCTGTCTTCATAGTCACTAATAAGAATAGAGTAATGACAGGAAATAAAATTATGAGCATAACTAAAAATCAACTACATGACCGCATTAAAGATTTACAGGTTCGTGCCTATAATATTTCGGAAAAATTGAATAATGCAGGGAATAAAGAATATCAGAGCAACCTGTTTATTCATTCTACAGGCAATGATGAAAGGATGGACTATGGTGTCGATTCAGCATGGTATGCCAAACTTTCTAATAAAAATGAATCTGTGAGAGATAATCTGGAAGTAATTTATCGCACTCTTATTGATAATGACTACAGTGATAACGAATTAAAAATTTTATCGGACAAACTGGATCATTATACGCAAGAACTTACAGCCATTGAGCAGGAATATCATCGCTAACTTTTGGAATTAATTTATTATATTGTAGAATACCAGACAGTTTCTGACATCTGGTATTCTTTAAAAATAATCATCAGGTAAAAATATCTATGCAATTTTTTGATTCTACTACAGCTATCATGCTAATAGTTACTATCATCCTTCTTCTGTTGGTTCGCTATTATTTTAAAAAATAATTTTCTCTCAACCTGACTTGGTTAGCAAAAATTTTATTTTATATATCTGTACTGCAGCTTTTTATGTAGTTAGCTGTACCTCTATTTCGAGTAATTTTAAAGTAGATAAGAAATTATAAATATAGTAGAGCATTATGTGTGCTAATTATTTACCTATCCGACCTGAACATGCACATTTACTAGATTTACCGCAAATGACATTTGACTATCAGGCTGAAGTCTACCCTAGTGATCGGAGTCCGATCATTATTGCTCCAGAACAACAGCCTGAATGGCGCCGTGCCATATTTGGTCTGGTTCCGGTTTGGGCAGAGGATTTAAAAACAGTACAAAAAACTTTTAATGCCCGGAGTGAAACTGCAAGCGAGAAACCAAGTTTCAGACATGCGTGGAAATCAGACCAGTTTGCACTCATTCCAGTTGAAGTATTTTTTGAGCCTCGCTATATCGAGGGAAAAGCACAACGCTGGGGAATTTATCGTAAAGATGGGCAACCTTTTACAATAGCAGCAATTTATGAGCGCACAAAACTTGAAAAAGAGTTTATACATTCTATGTCTATGCTCACTATAAATGCTGAGAAGCATCCATTAATGTCACAGTTTCATAAGCCAGGAAAAGAAAAACGCTCTGTTGTAGTGATTCCACCCGAGCTACGTCTAGCTTGGTTACAAGCTACCCATCAAGAAGCTCAAAATTTTTTAACCAGCTTTCCTGCTGAAGACTTTATAGCTGAACATATGCCCTATTCAGCACAGCACGATTTTAATATCAATTCATTCTAAACGCAGTATAACTCTATCTTAGATCATAAAAATATTCTTGATCAGCTGGTTTAAGCTTTAACAGTTAGCTTTCTCAACTATTATTAATAAAATATAAAAATTTCTTATTGCGAAATTAATTTCTATTTAGCAAAATATAATAAAGACTTAAATAAACTATTTTGGAGAATATATGGAATTTAAAAATGGATTTGAATTTCTGATGGCCATAAAGGATGGGAAAATCAAGAGTCCTGCTGCTATGGCTCAAACTATTCCTATGCGTATTATTGATGTGCAGCCTGGTCATATTAAATATGCAGTTACACCAGATGAACGTCATCTTAATTTACAGGGTTTAATTCATGGTGGCTTTTGTGCCACAGTACTAGATACAGCAACTGGAGGTGCAGTTCATACAACTGTTGAGAATGGAGTAAGTTTTGCGACACTGGATTTGAATGTCAAAATGATTCGGCCTTTACAGAAAGATAAAACATATATTGCCATTGGGGATGTGATTAATACGGGACGTAATATTTTAACGTCTGAAGCTCGTATAGTTGATGAGAGTGATAAAGTTTATGCTTTTGGTTCAGCTACTCTTATGATTACCAATCGTTCTTGAATTTTTTTGTGAGGCTTATGTTGAGAGGTTTGCTTTAAAAGTTTAAAACTATACTTAGGCTATTTGATTGAGAATTAGTTTACTTAGGCTATTATTTTAGTAGAGCGATAAATCTTATTAAGGGATTGTGGATTGCTTCATTGCTCGGTAATCATAGCGATCAAATAAAAAGATGAGTAATGCGATGCAAACTCCTAATATTACACATACTGGCCAGCCTCCATGTTTCCAGAAAAAGACCGCCAAAAATGAACCTATAGCTGCGCCACCAAAGTACATCGTCATATAAATTGAATTAATCCTTGAACGTGCTGTAGCTGAAATCCGGTAAACCAGATTCTGATTTAATACATGCAAGGCAGAAAGCCCGAAATAGGCTAAAATCACCCCTACTCCATACATCCATAATGATTGCTGAGCAAAATAGAGTGGTAACCAAGATATGATTAATAAACAGATGCATATGCGTGCTACATGGTGATCTTGACCACGGCTGATGAGTTTACCTGCCCAAGGTGTAGCAAAAACCCCTGCTAAACCTACAATTCCAAAAAGGCCAATCTGAAAATCGTTAAAATGGTAAGGAGCATTTGCTAAAAGAAAGGTCATCGTTGTAAAGATAAGAGTAAGCATGCCAAAGCCGAGTCCTCCTACAATACCCCTACGGATCAGATGGGGTTCATGAACAGCAAAGCTGAATAAAGACTGGTAAATTTTCCATATTGTTAAGTCAGATACTTTATTGGACTGAGGCAAACGTTTCCACATCACCAGTGCAAATAAAAGTATGGTTATACCACTACCCAGATAAATATAGTGCCAAGACCACATGGTAGAGACTAACCCGGCTATTGTTCGGGCGGAAAGTATTCCCATCAGTAAACCACTCATCAGTATACCAACAAGTTCAGCACTTTTACGCGGACATACCAGATTGGAAATGAAGGGAATAAGTACCTGAGCTGCTATAGAAAAGAATGTGGCTAAAAATGTAAAACCATAAAGTACAGAAACTGAATGACTCATGGAAAGCCCAATCTGGGCAATTCCGGTTAAACACATGAGCAGGCAGATAAAACCCCGTTTCTCAAAAAGGTCTCCTAAGGGAACCAATACAAATAAACCGGCAGCATATGAAAGCTGACTAATCACAATTGTAAAGGCTGCCTGTTCTGCACTCACTGAAAGGCTTTCTGAAATTGAATATATTAATGGCTGATTAAAATAATTTGAGCCGGCGCATAAACCGCAGGTAATTGCCAGCATCAGAATCAGACCTCGTGACAGGTCATAATGTTCTGGCTGGCTATTTGGCATAAATGACATCCTTGTCTGGTTAAATTAAAACTTATAACGTGCTGACATATTAACACGTGAAATATCTGCTTCTTTTCCTGCAAAGTTTTCACGTTTACCATGATGATATTCTACACCCAGATCTACGTGCTCCACTGGGGTATAAAATGCATTAACTACATGGTCAGTCAGGCGTTTATTACTTTCTGGATTGGCTTTGGCATATGCACTGTTATCATCATATTGCAGTAATGAAGTTGCAATATTTGCTCGCCACTGGTCATTAAATTTATGAGAGTAACCAATACTCAGGCTATCAAATTCATTTAACAGTATCTCATTATTATCTGTATTTACAGAGAAGTCGCCGCCCCAGTTTGCGTTATCCGAGGTTGAACCCTGATTGGTATAAAATACAAACTTCTGGTCACCTTTTACATGGTAATAGTTCGCCTGAACTGATTGCTGAGCATTAAATTTATATTTGGCACCCGCTCCTACACCCCAACTGACTTTTTCAATATCACCAGTGGTAGCTTGTGCCTGCTTCTCGTTGATGAAGCCCTGCCCCATCAAATGCAATGGTCCATTCTTGTAAGTGTATTTACTGGTCAGGCTTGGAAATTCTGAAGTTCTTTCACCTGAATACTCAAGAGCCATCTGCAATGTATGTGCGGGGCTAAACTGCCACTGATAGCGGACTTGCGGATCACGCAGGATTGAAGCACCGAGTAACTGGGTAAAATCAACTGACTCAGTAATTGTTTCCATATTCGACATAAGCGACCATGTCTGGCCAAATAACCAGTCATCAAAACTGACATAAGCATGACGTATCCTAAGTTTGCCATCGCCTTTACCACTGTCCACCCAAAAGTCAGCTTCCAGCTTGGCTTTAACATCTTTACGTCCCCCCAGATGATTAATGTCTACTCCAAAGCGGCTGGCGGCTACGGTAAAATCTGAACGGTTTCCCTCAACTCCATCAAAAGGGACACTATTAATCTTATTACTGGCACGCCCTCCGCTTGAACGGCCTGTTGTACTTTTAAAGTCTACTGCACCATCCATACGCAAGATGCCATAAAAGTCGACATTGTCTTTCCATGAGGAAGTATTAATTTTCTGTGTTAAAGCCCGATCTTCCTGCTGCTGTGCTTGCAGAACATTTTGCTGCTGTTTTTGCTCTTTAAGCTCGGTCTTTAAGCGCTGTAATTCATTTTCCAACAGTAAAATACGCTGCTCGGTAGAATCGGCGAAAATACTCCCTGAGGCCGCAGCACAGGCTGCAGCTAAAATCATTTTTTTCATTCTTTAATCCTTAAAGATATTAAATCCGTATAAAAAGCTTTTTAAGTTCTGGCGTCGGCAAGTGCACATCCAGTCATAGACTGTAATTCTTCAAAACTTAAGCCTTCAACTATTTCCTTAACTAATGCTTTGCCATTGCTGAGTTCAATAATGCAGAGATCAGTATAAATCCGGTTCACACATTGCTCCCCTGTTACGGGATAAGTCAGTGCATTAACCACTTTAGGCTCACCATGCTTAGTCACATGTTCCATACATACGAAAATAGTTTTTGCGCCGACTGCAAGATCCATTGCACCACCTACAGCTGGTACTGCATCTGCTTCACCAGTATGCCAGTTGGCCAGGTCACCATTTACTGCAACTTGAAAAGCCCCAAGCACACAAATATCCAGATGCCCGCCGCGCATGATGTCAAATGAGTCACCATGATGCATAAAACAGCCACCATCCAGTAAAGTGACAAATTCTTTTCCTGCATTAATGAGGTCGGGGTCTTCTTGCCCTGGCTCTGGTGGTGCACCAAAAGCCAATATACCGTTTTCTGAATGAAGAATAATTTCCCGGTCTGTTGGCAGGTATTTAGAAACTTTTGTTGGCAGACCTATGCCTAGATTCACATAAGAACCATCGGGGATATCTTGTGCAATTAACTGTACAATTTGCTCACGTGTACGCTTCTGGATACTCATGCGCCTCCTCCTGGTAACTGAAATACATGCTGAACGAAAATTCCTGGTGTGACGACACACTCAGGATCTAATGTACCCAGCTCAACAATTTCATGAACCTGAGCAATTGTGATCTCTGCAGCTTTAGCCATAAGGGGGCCAAAGTTTCGCGCAGCTTTTCGATAAGTCAGATTACCCCAACGGTCTGCTTTGTCTGCATAGATCAGTGCATAGTCAGCTTCAATCGGATATTCAAGTACATAAGCTTTGCCTTTGATAATACGGGTTTCCTTACCTTCAGCAATCTTGGTCCCATAACCGGTCGGAGTAAATACTGCTCCCAGCCCTGCACCAGCTGCCTGAATCCGGCAGGCCAGATTGCCCTGTGGTACTAGCTCCAGCTCTATTTTTCCTGCTTTATAAAGTTCATCAAATACTTTGGTATTATTAGCTTTTGGGAAAGAACAGATCATTTTTTTGACCAGTCCAGCCATTAATAGCTTGGTCAGACCACGGTCACCTGAGGCTGCATTATTATTGATAATGGTCAGATCGCGTGGGCCAAAGTCAATCAGGGCCTCAATGAGTTCAACTGGCTGTCCAGCTAGTCCAAAGCCGCTGGTCATGATGCTAGCCCCGTCTGGAATACCCTTTAAAATCGTTTCAATATCCGGAGTGATTTTATTGATCATCTGAACTTTTACCTTCTCAAATATAAAAAAAGAGCAATGGTAAATACCATTACTCTGCTTTTTGAGGATTATATAAACGGTCTTTAATAAACAAGGCTGGAATTAAACCGCAAAGAAAATAGGCTACACCCATAATCAACAGACCTGTACCAATGGAACCGCCTTGTGCAAAGTAGCCAATAGTAACCGGTGCAAGTACTGCACCCAGACGGCCAATATTGTATGCACCGCCTACAGCTGTACCTCGAACCTTGGTTGGAAAGCTCTCTGTCATATAAGTCGCATTGATTCCGTATGGAATACCGTACAGAAAACCGAATAACAGCATTAGCCATAAAATATTGTCAGGCGTATTACCAAATACAATGATGGGAATAAAGATTGCTGTGCCCATTGTACCGAAGGCAAATACAGCACGACGTCCAATCCGGTCTGCAATATAGCCTGCAATAATTTTGGTACAGATCATGATAAAGAATGTACCGATCATATACATGGTCATTTCTTTAAACTTGATACCAAGATCGGATTCTAAATAGGCTGGCAACCAGTTACTTACCCCATAATAGCCGAACTGTAGAAAAGCAGTACTGAATGACCATAGGATGAACATGCGGCGGTTCATGACATCTGCAAAAATTGTCTTGAAAGCACCTTTAGGTTTAGGTTGGCTCTGATCTACTGAAGTGGTAGTGGTGAGGCGCTGGGCACGTGCATCTTTCCATGACTGTGGTTCAGGCACCAGAAAGTGCATGGCTACTGCCAGAACAATAGGAATAATTGAAATATAAAACAGCATGCGCCAGCCGAATTCAGGAATAAGCCAGCCTGCAAGTACCGTAGCCACAATTGAACCCAAGGTCCAGCCAGTCATAAGGGCAGCTAATACAGTCGAGCGATATTTTGTGGGCACATATTCAGCCATTAAGGTGTTACAGGCGATGTAGAGTGCCCCTAAACCAATCGCTGAAATAAAACGTAGTGTCACAAATTGCTGGTAACTTTGTGCAAAGCCCAGCCAGCAGGTCAGCAACGAGAATAAGGTAATTGCAATAACAATAACCCGCACCCGTCCAAAACGGTCACAGGCCCAGCCACCAAAGAAGCCACCAATTGCCATGCCTGCTAGTGTCCAGCTTCCGAGTGCGCCTGCCTGTATACTGCTTAAACCAAATTCAGCTTTCAGACTGGTTAGACTATAAGATAAAAAAGCAATATCAGCGCCATCAACCAATAAAGCCAGGAAGGAAAAAATAAAAGCAAATTTCCAGACTTTTGCATTTGTTGTGTTATCTGTTTTTTGAACAGCCTGATCCATCATATCCATTTCCTTGTAATAAAAGGCATCTTAGCTTTGATGCCTTATCCCCATCATGTCCTCATTACGAAGACACTTCTTTAATCATGTTGCGTGCAATAATAATTTGCTGAATCTGTGTGGTTCCCTCATAAAGACGGAAAAGGCGTACATCCCGATAGAAACGTTCAATACTGTATTCACTGATATAGCCAGCTCCTCCATGAATCTGTACACAGCGGTCTGCAACACGGCCACACATTTCCGTTGCGAACATTTTTGAGCATGAAGCTTCCGTACTGATATTTTCACCCTGGTCACGACGCCGGGCAGCATCGAGTACCATACATTTGGCTGCATAGATTTCAGCTTTGGAGTCTGCCAGCATGGCCTGGATTAACTGGAAACTGGCAATTGGCTGACCGAACTGTTTACGTTCAACGGCATAACGCAGTGCGTCATCCAGCATACGTTCTGCTACCCCTACACTATAGGCTCCAATATGCAGACGTCCTTTATCAAGGACTTTCATGGCAGTTTTAAAGCCAATACCTTCCACTCCTCCAATCAGGGCAGAGGCAGGTACACGACAGTTTTCAAAGATGACGTCACAGGTATGTGAACCCTTCTGTCCCATTTTCTGGTCAATTTTTCCAAGAGTAATACCTGGATTATCGGCTTCAACTAAAAATGCAGAAATACCGCCTGAGCCTTTAATTTCAGGATTGGTTCTGGCCATTACGGTAAAGGTTGCAGCATGTGGAGCATTGGTGATATAGCGTTTAGTACCATTCAGGATATAAAAATCGCCATCTTTCACTGCAGTCGTGCGTAAAGATGCGGCATCAGAACCAGATTCCGGTTCAGTCAGGCAAAATGAACCGATGATTTCACCACTGGCATAGCGTGGTAAATACTTCTGTTTTTGCTCTTCAGTGCCATCAATCAAGATTGCGCTAGAACCAATACCATTATTTGTTCCAATAAGTGAACGGAAGGCTGGTGAAGTCTGGCCCAGTTCAAAGGCAACTCGTACCTCTTCCTCCATAGTAATTCCTAAACCGCCATACTCTTCAGGGATAGTGAGTCCAAATAAACCGAGTTCACGCATTTTCTGGATGAGGTCTTCAGGAATTTTATCTGCTTCGGCAACTTCGTGTTCACGTGGAATAAGTTCATTTTTAACAAAATTTCGAATCGTTGAAAGCAGCTGTTCAAGCATTCCTTCATCACGGATCATCAGAGATCTCCCTACCTATTTATTTTAAACGCTATAGATTTTTCACTTCATTTAAATTTCACAATGAAAAATCTGGTTTTACTTATGCTGTTCTGAATAGTAAAAGATAAAATGCACAAAATTCAAGCTTTTTTGAAAATTAATTTCGTTGAGCGAAATTAATTTTTTTAATTAATATAAATCAAATAATTAATAAAATAATAAAAATGTTTTTAATTCTACTTCGAAATTAATTGCAAAAAAATTTAGACATAACAGGATAAAAAGAATATAGTTTTGCTATACGAAATAAAGTAATCAATATAATTAAGACCTAGGAATCAAGAGTTAAAGGTAATACTTGTCTTTTTCATTGCACTGAAATTTTAAGCTAAAACATAAAAACCCAGTGCTTTTCTAGAATCTTAATTAAGAAGATGGAATGTAAGAAATCCCAAATTTATAGGCCTTATATGTACTCATCATTGACTGCTAAGCTCTTCACAGATTGAACTGATAAATAAATGTAGCATGATGAATGATTTATAAGCCTTAAGCCGTAGTGATACCAAAATATTTTTTGAGTAATCAAAAATTACTCTCTTACTATCTCTGAAATGGAGTTTTCAAATGCTAAATGCCTATATTTACGATGGTTTACGTAGTCCGATTGGCCGTCATGGTGGTGTACTCGCGTCTATACGTCCTGATGATCTGGCAGCAGAAGTTATTAAAAAGCTCATTGAAAAAACAGGTGTACCAGGGACAGATATTGAAGATGTTATTCTGGGTGATACGAATCAGGCGGGCGAAGACAGCCGTAATGTAGCACGTATGGCTGTGTTATTGGCCGGTTTGCCAGTTACCGTACCCGGACAGACAGTAAACCGGTTATGTGCAAGTGGTTTAGGGGCTATTATTGATTCGGCTCGTGCCATTACCTGTGGTGAAGGTGAACTATATATTGCTGGTGGTGTAGAAAGCATGACCCGTGCACCATTTGTTATGGGCAAAGCAGAAACTGCATTTAGTCGTGAGGCAAAAATCTTTGATACCACTATTGGTTCACGTTTTCCTAACAAGAAAATTACTGCGCAGTATGGTGGCCATTCAATGCCCGAAACAGGCGATAATGTAGCGGTCGAATTTGGAGTTACCCGTGAACAAGCGGATACTTTTGCTGCACAGTCACAGGCGAAATATCAGCAGGCAAAAACTGAAGGCTTCTTTGAAGGAGAAATTACTCCTATTGAAGTTTCTCAAGGTAAAAAGTTACCACCTAAACTGGTTAGTGAAGATGAACATCCACGTCCATCTTCTAATTTTGAAGCCCTATCTAAATTAAAACCCTTGTTTGAAGGTGGTGTAGTTACTGCAGGAAATGCTTCTGGTATTAATGACGGCGCAGCAGCTCTACTGATCGGTTCAGAAACAGTTCAGGAAAAATACGGCTTAAAGCCAATGGCAAAAATTTTGTCAGCGGCAGCGGCAGGTATTGAACCACGTATTATGGGTGCAGGTCCTATTGAGGCAATTAAAAAAGCAGTCAGCCGTGCTGGTCTGACTCTTGATGATATGGACATTATTGAAATCAATGAAGCTTTTGCTTCACAGGTATTGTCCTGTTTAAAAGGTTTAGATGTAGATTTTAATGATCCGCGTGTTAATCCAAACGGAGGAGCAATTGCAGTAGGCCACCCTCTTGGTGCTTCTGGCGCCCGTCTTACACTAACAGTTGCACGTGAATTACAGCGCCGCCAGAAAAAATATGCGGTGATTAGTCTTTGTATTGGTGTAGGTCAAGGTCTGGCTATGGTCATTGAAAACGTTTCCTGATTTTTTGAGTTTAAAGATCCATTCACTATAAAAGTGGTGAATGGATTAATTTTGTTTAACGAAATATAATGAATAACATATTTATTTTTCATTATATTTGAGGCTTGAATGTCTGAAAGTACCAGAGTAGAAAAAACTGAAAAAATAACCAATCTGGATGAAATTCGTCTCGACCCTATCTCTCATATACATCGTGAAAATAATCCGCAATTTATTGCCTCTTTGGCACGTGGATTAGAGTTACTGCGCTGCTTTTCTGCTCATAAACAGGTCTTGGGTAATCAGGAACTAGCCAAGATGACAGGTTTACCGAAGCCGACAATTGCCCGTATTACTAATACGCTAGTAAGCTTAGGCTATTTAAAACAGTTGTCAAATTCTACAAAGTATATGCTTGATATAGGTGTACTTTCCTTAGGCTATTCAGCCTTGTCTAATATCTCTATTCGCAATACTGCTCATCCGCTTATGGAAGAGATGAGTAAATATGCTCAGGCACCGGTCGCTATGGCAACCCGTGACCGGTTGAATATGATTTATATTGATGTAGTACAAGTAGAAAGCTCACTGAATATGCGTCGCCCTATTGGTTCGACTTTACCCATTTATAGCAGCTCTATGGGACGGGCCTGTCTGGCAGCTACACCAGAACATGAGCGCAATTTCTTGATGGATGCACTAGCCAAGAAAAATCCGGAGAACTGGCCTTCAATCAAACGTTCACTTGAACGCGCTTTTCGTGATTATCAGGACTATGGCTATTGTTTATCTTTAGGAGAATGGCATAAAGAAGTAAATTCTGTGGCGGTACCCTTGGTAAGCAGTCAGCATGGTTTATACGTCTTTAACTGTGGAGCACCCAGCTTCCAACTCAGTCCCGAACGCCTCGAAGATGAAATCGGTCCGCGCCTGATTCATATGGTGCACAATATTCAAGACTCATTAAATGAAATTATGTAAAATATAAAAAGTCCCCGACTTGTAAAAACGGGGACTTTTAAATTTACTGAATAATTTTCTTTTCTTTCAGTTTTATAATTTCTGTTTCTGATAAATACCGGCTTAGAATATTTTCAGTATCTTGTGCTAAACACGGCGGCGCCTTTTGATACTCTACCGGTGTTTTTGAAAGTTTAATAGGTGAACCAATAGATGTATAGTTCTGCTGCAAAGAATGAGGCATGTTAACTACCATCTCCCGGACAATCACCTGCTCTTCTTCTAAAGTCTGCTTTAAATTGTTAATCATGCCGACCGGGACTTTAACCTGATGAATGATTTTTACCCATTCCTCGGCTGGTCGTGTCATAAAGTGTTGCTGTAATAAAGCAGTCAATTCTTCTCGATAAGTGACACGCCCGGAATTTTGCCTGTAATGTAGATGAAGAGCTAACTCAGCCAGACCAATACTTTCACACAGTGCTTTAAACTGGCTATCATTACCACAGGCAATAATAAACTCGCCTTTTTCAGCTTTAAATACCTGATAAGGTACAATATTGGCATGAGCATTGCCGAAACGGCCCGGAACTTTTCCCGAAGTTAAATAATTCATGGCGAGAACAGATAAGGAAGCTACCTGTGTATCTAGCAGGGCCATGTCAATATGTTGACCCTCGCCCGTTTTTTCTCTGGAAAGCAGTGCTGCCTGAATAGCAATAGCTGAATAGAGCCCGGTGGTTAAATCTGCAAAAGCCAAGCCAGCCTTCTGGGGACCACCACCCGGCAGGTCATCCCGTTCGCCGGTAACACTCATCATACCGCCCATACCCTGAATAATAAAATCATATCCAGGTTCATCTGCACGAGGTCCTTTCTGTCCGAACCCTGTAATAGAACAATAAACGAGTCGCGGGTTGATTGCTGCTAACGTTTCATAATCAAGACCATATTTTTGAAGTGAATCCGCTTTATAATTTTCAATTAATACATCAGATTCAAGTACAAGTGTCCGGATAAGCTGCTGCCCTTCCAGGGTTGCAAGATCAATAGCGACTGAATGCTTACCCCGATTTGCAGAAAGATAGTAAGCAGACTCCTGAGTGTCTTGCCCTGAATCATCTTTTAACCAAGGTGGTCCCCAACGACGAGTATCGTCACCGCTATAGGGTTTTTCAATTTTGATGACTTCAGCACCCAAGTCAGCCAGAATCTGACTGCACCAAGGGCCTGCCAGAATACGGCTTAGATCCAGCACTCTAAAACCTGTCAAAGCACCCATCATTCTACTCCTTACTCTTGTTCTAATTTCCCTAGAAATAAAGTATATTTATTTCATCAAACGAAATAATATTTTATTTATAACATAAAACTATAGATTTTATATAAAATATGAAGCTATATTTAGCTAAATTAATTTTGCAGAGTAAAATTAATTTTTATTATTAATTAATTTCAGTTCCAGAAAATTATTCATATAGATTTTTAGTCTTTTCCTTTGTAAAGAATATAACTCTAAGGAGTCAGGATGATTCGTAATCAGGAAACACTGGATCAGTTACTTCATATGATTCAGCAATTTGTTAAAAATGAATTAATGCCACGTGAACATGAGGTGGCCGAAAAAGATGAAATGCCTCAGGACATTATTGACCAAATGAAAGCATTAGGCCTGTTTGGTCTCACTATTCCTGAGGAATATGGCGGTTTAGGACTGACCATGGAAGAAGAACTTTATATAGCCTTTGAAATTGGTCGTACCTCACCTGCTTTCCGCTCTATTTTTGGAACTAATAATGGAATTGGTTCAAGCGGTATTATTATTGACGGAACTGAGGAGCAAAAAAAGAAGTATTTACCACGCTACGCCAGTGGTGAAATCATCGGTTCATTTTGCCTGACTGAACCGGAATCAGGTTCTGATGCCGCATCTTTAAAGACTACAGCAGTGAAAGATGGCGATTTTTATATCCTGAATGGTACTAAACGCTATATTACCAATGCGCCGCTAGCAAGCACCTATACCGTAATGGCCAGAACCAATCCTGATATTAAAGGCTCAGGCGGTATTTCCGCTTTTGTAGTTGACCGGAATACTTCAGGCATTAGCTTAGGTAAAAAAGATAAAAAGATGGGGCAGCAAGGTACTTATACCTGTGATGTCATTTTTGAAAACTGTCGTGTACCCGCCTCTGCCTTGATTGGAGGAGTGGAAGGTATTGGCTTTAAAACAGCCATGAAAGTCCTTGATAAAGGACGTCTGCATATTTCAGCAGTCAGTGTTGGCGCAGCCGAACGTATGCTGGATGACACACTGCGGTATGCCGTTGAACGTAAACAGTTCGGTCAGCCAATTGCCAGTTTCCAGTTAATCCAGGCCATGCTGGCAGACTCCAAAGCTGAAATCTATGCAGCCAAATGTATGGTACTCGATGCTGCCCGGCGTCGTGACCAAGGACTGAATGTTTCTACTGAGTCATCTTGTGCCAAGCTGTTTGCTACGGAAATGTGTGGCCGTGTTGCAGACCGCTGTATACAGATTCATGGAGGGGCTGGCTATATCAGTGAATACAGTATTGAACGTTTTTATCGGGACGTACGCCTGTTCCGTCTTTATGAGGGAACTTCACAAATCCAGCAGATCATTATTGCTAAAAATATGATTAATCAGGTTAAGGATTAACCTTTGAGTTTCAGGATGAATTATGACCACACCACTGATGCCGGAAACCCTTATCCGGCCAATTTCTAAAACTACACAGCGAATCGCTTTTGTTTTTGCATTTTTGGCACTGTTAATTGATGGTGCCGATATGCTGCTACTGTCTTTTAGCTTAACCAGTTTAAAAGCCGAATTTGGACTGACCAATTTACAGGCGGGTGCATTAGGCAGTTTTACTCTGGCAGGGATGGCACTAGGAGGTTTCATGGGTGGCTGGGCCTGTGATTATCTTGGACGGGTTCGAACAGTCGTGATCTCGATTCTGGTATTTTCATTATTAACTGCGGCACTCGGCTTTACACAAAGTTTTGAGCAGTTTGCTATCATCCGCTTTCTTTCAGCTTTCGGCATTGGTTCCTTATATATTGCAGCCAATACGTTAATGGCTGAGTACGTACCTACTGAATATCGAACTACAATACTGGGGACTCTACAGGCTGGCTGGACAGTCGGCTATATTGTAGCAACTTTGCTAGCGGGTTGGATTATTCCTGAACATGGCTGGCGGGTATTATTTTTTATAGCCATTATTCCTTCGGTATTGGCATTATTTATTCAGAAACTGGTTCCCGAACCAGAATCCTGGCAGCGAGCCCGTCTGGAGCGTCTATCCGCTTCACGGGTTACTGTACAGGCACAGCCGGTAAAACAGCAAAGTACAGTCAAAATAATTTTTGCAGATAAGCGTAATCGCAGAATGTTCATGCTGTGGATTTTAACTGCCGGCTTTTTACAGTTTGGCTATTATGGTGTAAACAACTGGATGCCAGCTTATCTCGAATCTGAACTGGGGATGAATTTTAAAGCCATGACTGGCTACATGATTGGAACCTATATTGCCATGATCTTTGGCAAGATTATTGCCGGTTATGCAGCTGACCGCTTGGGTCGACGCTTTGTATTCGCTTTTGGGGCTATTGGTACAGCTATATTTTTACCTGTGATTGTAATATTTAACTCGCCAGATAATATTGCCTGTTTGCTGATTTTCTTCGGTTTCCTTTATGGAATTCCTTACGCCATCAATGCCACTTACATGACTGAAAGTTTTGCTACCAATATTCGCGGAACAGCTGTGGGGGGTGCTTATAATGCTGGCCGTATTGGTGCCATGTTTGCTCCGGCAATTATTGGTGCGGCTGCAAGTAGTGGCTCTATCGGTCTTGGTTTTTTGATCATGGGCGGAGCTTATTTCTTATGCGGTGCAGTATCAGGAATCTTTATTAAAGACCGTCAATATGACCCGCAGAAAACAGCTTAAAGACTTAACTTGGTAAAGCCTCTACAGAGGCTTTTAATACTAAGAGAATATGAAAAATACGCTTTATACTCCAACAATTATATTAATGGCAATAGCTGCCGGTATCTGTACCGGTAGTAATTATTTTAGTCAGCCACTCATTCATTCTATGAGTCAAAATTTGCAATTACCAGAAACTATTGTTTCCTGGGTACCTACTTTGGCACAAATTGCTTATGCCTGTGGCCTGCTCCTGCTGATGCCTCTTGGGGATATTCTCGAAAAACGCCGCCTACTCTTCTGTTTCATGCTATTTGCTGCACTTGGTCTAATCATTAGCGGTATTTCACAGCATATAAGTCTGCTTATACTGGGTACACTCATTACCGGTCTATTTTCTGTAGCTGCGCAGCTATTATTACCTTTAGCAGCCAGTCTGGTTCCAGTGCAACAGAGTGGTCGGGTGGTGGGTTTCCTGCTTAGCGGTTTAATGATGGGGGTTCTTCTTGCCCGTTCCCTTTCAGGTTTGGCCTCAAGTTTATTTGCATGGAATTTTATTTATCTGGCCAGTGGTATCTTACTTTTCTGTATTGCTTTTATATTACATCGAAATATCGGGGTTTTCCCACCTACCAGCACTGAAAGCTATGCTTATACTCTACGCTCGTTAGCTTCTATTTTTTTGACAAATCAACGCTTACGCCGGCGCAGCTATATTGGCGGATTAACCTTTGCTGGGGTAAGTATGACATTTACTACTATGTCACTACTACTTGCACCAGCTCCTTATCATATGAGCGATTTTAGTATTGGATTATTTGGTCTGGTTGGCATCGTTGGTGTATTTATAGCTAATTTCACGGGTAAGTTTATTGACCGGGGGTATATTCACCAGATTTCTATTTTATGTAGTCTGGGTCTTATCATTTGCTGGCTATTATTTTTACTTACACCTTATCAATTAGCGTTTTATATGATGGCAACGCTTATCCTTTACGCATCACTCTCTGCAATTCATGTAACCAATCAAAGCATAGTATTTAAATTAAGTGAAAACCTCAGATCCCGTTTTAATGCTATTTATATGACAGGTTATTTTGCAGGAGGAGCATTAGGGACTACCGCCGGAGCCTATGCCTGGACTCATTTTGGCTGGACAGGCACCTGCACGTTAGGCATGATATTTGCAATTACCTGTCTAGTGATTTGTATTCTGGAAGAACGAACTGCTTTACCGCTTCAATCATAATAATGCATTGATCTTCCTGACCAATGCATCATATTTTAACTGATTTCAGTACGGATATTATTCACCATATGTAGCAGGCGCGGTGCAATATCTTCTTCAAGTTTTTCACGTTTCATAATGAAACTTGGTCCACCGCAGTTAAACACCAGTAAACCATGCTGTTCATGAATTAAAGGCACCGCGACCGAGTTCACATCCTTATGCCATTCTCCAATCGAGAAACAGTAGCCAAAATCCTGATAATCCTTAAAGGCACGGTCAAGATCACGGTTAATCTTGAACCAGTCTTCCTTATATTTTAAACGGATAGCATCAAGCAGAAAATCACGTTCATCTTCTGGCATAGCTGCCAGACAAGCCCGGCCCATAGAACTTAAATGAATAGGTAAATAAGTTCCTACCTGTCTTCGCATGGTGATATTGCCTTTCCCCTGCACTACATCCAGATAAATCATGTTTAACCGGTCTCGGGTTGCCATGGCTACTGCTGCACCTGCATAGTCAGCGAGTTCTTTCATATAAGGGTTGGCAATTGAACGAATCGATACATTAGCCAGCATGGAGTAACCGAATGCCAGCACCCCAACAGACAACTGAAACTTGCTCGAATTGGGAACCTGCTTAATATAACCCAGACGAGACAACGTATGAGTCAGACGGGTAATAGTGGGTTTAGGTAAACCGGTTAATTGAGCTAGTTCCTGATTTCCTAAATGCTGGTGCTTAGGTGTAAAACAACGTAGTAGTTCCAGACCACGGGCCAAGGCAGTAATAAACTGCCGATCATTCTCATCCTGCATATCTTCAATTGGATGTAGTAACTCATGTCTTAAAGGAGCCAAAATTTTTTCTGTTTGTTCTATATCATTGGTATTATCCATGACTCTTTCTCAACCTACTAATGTTTCGCATTGCGAAATTATAATCTATAATTATATTAAATAGCAAAGAAGCAAACTGACCGATTGCTTCTTTTTTATCAGTTTACTCAATAATACCTTCGGCTTTTAATTTTTTTAAGTGTTCCTGAGAGGCAACGCGACTTAAAATCTGCTCAGTATGTTCTCCTAGCGTTGGAGGTGCCCGACGGTATTCTACTGGTGTACGCGACATTTTTATTGGCGAACCAATAACTGTCAGTTTTTGCTTATATGGATGTGGCATCTCAACCAGCATTTTTCGGGCTACTACTTGTGGTTCCTGAAAAGCCTGTTCCAGGTTATTAATTACTCCCACAGGTACTTTAACTGCATGAATAGCTGTTACCCATTCATCTGCAGTTTTCTGCAAGAAATGCTTTGATAAAATATCAATAATTTCATTACGATGTTTGATTCGGTCAGCATTACGGCTAAAGCGTGGGTCATTTAGTAATTCTGCTAAACCAATACTCTGACACAACTGAATAAACTGTTTATCATTCCCACAAGCAATAATAAAATCCCGGTCGGCCGCTTTGAATACCTGGTACGGAACAATATTAGCATGTGCATTGCCATAACGGCCCGGTACTTTTCCTGAAGCCAGATAGTTCATTCCCTGATTTGCCAGCGTGGCAATTTGTACATCCAGTAAAGCCATATCAATATATTGGCCCAAGCCGGTTTCATGCCGGTTCAGCAGTGCTGCCTGAATGGCAATTGTAGAATAAAGGCCTGTAGCCAAATCAGAAAATGCTACACCAACCTTTTGTGGACCGCCTCCTGGCAAATCATCTTTTTCCCCGGTAACAGACATTAACCCGCCCATCCCTTGGATGATAAAGTCATAACCAGGTTCTTCAGCACGTGGTCCATCTTGACCGAACCCTGTAATAGAACAGTAAACCAGTTTCGGATTGATTGCAGCTAAACTGTGGTAGTCCAGACCATATTTTTTCAGTGAACCTGTCTTATAGTTTTCGATCACTACATCGGTATCTTGAATTAAAGCTTTGATCAGCTCCTGCCCTTCTAAACTGGCAATATCAATTGCTACAGAGAGTTTATTACGGTTCGCAGATTGATAATAAGCAGCTTCACGTGTGTCATCACCTGCATCATTCTTCATCCAGGGTGGCCCCCAACTACGGGTATCATCACCATGTTGAGGTCGCTCTACCTTAATTACTTCAGCCCCCAGATCTGCCAGTATTTGCCCACACCAAGGGCCGGCCAATACACGACTCAGATCAAGTACACGAATTCCTGTTAGTGCTCCCATTTTTATCTCACTATCCTGTTTAGTTTGCTATAACAAATCTGAATCTCTATTTCTCAAGATTAAGTTTCGCCTAGCGATATTATCTATTTAATATACTCTCAATTTATGTAAAACAAAACTCTAGAAATAAGATATTTTCTGAAATATAAGAACTGTTCAAGCAAAATCAAAAATTTAATAAGTTGGCGTTAATAGAAATTAATATCGCATTGCAAAATAAATTATCAAAATATATTGTCATGTGAAATAATTTTCTTTAGTATGCCCAAAAAGAAATATACCGGCTCGTCCGCTTATACCACTTCTGTGGTGAAAATAACGACCAAGGAGATGAAATGGTTCGTGATCAGGAAACCCTGGATCAACTGCTTGATATGTTACGTCAGTTTGTTGAAGGCGTACTTATTCCGAGGGAAAATGAAGTAGCAGAAACAGATGAAATTCCAGCAGATATTGTTCAGCAAATGCGTGAACTCGGATTATTTGGACTCACTATTCCTGAAGAATATGAGGGTCTGGGTTTAACCATGGAAGAAGAAGTACGAGTTGCCTTTGAACTGGGTCGCACTTCACCTGCCTTTCGCTCACTCATTGGAACCAATAATGGTATTGGAGCTAGCGGTTTAATTATTGATGGCACGGAGGAGCAAAAACAGTATTATCTCCCGCGTTTTGCTAAAGGGGAAATTATTGGCTCGTTTTGCCTGACTGAACCGGAATCTGGTTCTGATGCTGCATCTTTACGAACGACTGCGGTGAAAGATGAGGATTTTTATATCCTGAATGGTACCAAGCGTTTTATTACTAATGCTCCACATGCGGGTGCATTTACAGTCATGGCACGTACTAACTCTGAAATTAAAGGTGCAGGGGGCATTTCTGCATTCATTATTGATAGCAAGACACCCGGAATATCTCTAGGTAAACGTGACCAAAAAATGGGGCAAAAAGGTGCTCATACCTGTGACGTCATCTTTGAAAACTGTCGTGTACCCGCCTCTGCCTTGATTGGAGGAGTGGAAGGGGTCGGTTTCAAAACTGCCATGAAAGTCCTCGATAAAGGACGTCTACATATTGCTGCTTTAAGTGTAGGTGCTGCGGTACGTATGCTGGATGACGCACTGCGGTATGCCGTTGAACGTAAACAGTTCGGTCAGCCAATTGCCAGTTTCCAGTTAATCCAGGCCATGCTGGCAGACTCCAAAGCTGAAATCTATGCAGCCAAATGTATGGTGCTCGATGCTGCCCGGCGTCGTGACCAGGGTGAAAATATCAGTACGGAAGCTTCATGCTCAAAAATGTTTGCAACGGAAATGTGTGGCCGTGTTGCAGACCGCTGTGTACAGATTCATGGAGGAGCTGGCTATATCAGTGAATACAGTATTGAACGTTTCTATCGGGATGTACGCCTGTTCCGTCTTTATGAAGGAACCACACAGATTCAGCAAATTATTATTGCACGCAATATGATTCGTGAAATGACTCAATAAAACCTCAAGCGCTTTAAGGAAAATTAAAGCGCCCTTAATAGTAGGTAATGGATTATGTCTATAAACACAATAACTTCAAGCATTGGCCCGAATACCTGGAAAATTGCATTCTTATTTGCATTTTTAGCTTTACTGGTCGATGGCGCTGATTTAATGCTGCTTTCTTATAGCCTCAACAGTATTAAGGCAGATTTCGGACTGAGTACTGTTGAGGCTGGCATGCTGGGTAGTTTTACTTTAGCTGGTATGGCAATTGGCGGTATCTTTGGGGGCTGGGCCTGCGACCGCTTTGGCAGGGTCAGAATAGTTGTAATTTCAATTTTAACCTTTTCAGTTTTGACCTGTGGCTTGGGCTTTACGCAAAGCTTTATGCAGTTTGGTATTCTACGTTTTTTTGCTTCATTAGGTCTAGGTTCTCTTTACATCGCCTGTAATACTTTAATGGCAGAATATGTTCCTACCCGATACCGCACTACTGTATTAGGTACCTTACAAGCTGGCTGGACAGTGGGTTATATTGTAGCAACTTTGCTAGCCGGCTGGATTATTCCTGATCATGGATGGCGCATGCTGTTTTATGTTGCAATTATTCCAATTGCTATCGCTATCTTTATGCACATTCTGGTTCCAGAACCGGAAGCCTGGCAACAATCTCGCTTGAATAAAGCGATAAATAATCATCACCAGAAAAAAGAGTCAGCCTTTAAACTTATTTTCCAAGATAAACGTAACCGCAATATGTTTATACTCTGGGCACTTACTGCCGCCTTCCTTCAGTTTGGCTACTATGGCGTAAATAACTGGATGCCTTCTTATCTGGAAAGTGAACTTGGAATGAAGTTCAAAGAAATGACTGCTTATATGGTAGGAACTTATACTGCAATGATTCTAGGTAAAGTTCTTGCAGGTTATATGGCGGATAAACTGGGTCGCCGCTTTACCTATGCTTTTGGTGCTATAGGAACTGCTGTATTTCTACCATTAATTGTATTTTATAATTCGCCAGAGAATATCCTTTACTTATTGATAATTTTCGGTTTTCTGTATGGCGTACCATATGGTGTAAATGCAACCTACATGACTGAAAGTTTTGCAACTGCAATTCGTGGTACAGCAATTGGAGGAGCATATAATGTCGGGCGTCTGGGCGCAGCGATTGCTCCTGCAACTATTGGTTATCTGGCTTCTGGTGGTTCAATTGGCTTAGGCTTTGTAGTCATGGGAGCAGCCTACTTTATCTGTGGAGTTATTCCAGCCCTCTTTATCAAAGAGAAACAATATGACCCCCAGAACTCTTGAGTTCTTTTCCCCAATAACTGGCCAAAAACCAGTTATTGGAATTTTTTATATAAAAATCCAAATCTAAAACATATATAGATTTAATAGTTTCTAAATATATTCAACTCAGCCTTTTAAAAGAGTTTTAGATACAGTTCTCTGCATTTATTTTTCCTGTTCACCTTTATAGTGAAAAGATAATTTATTTTAGCATCTCAGTATACGTGCTATTTAATAGAGAGTTGCCTTTTTACAAATAACAAATTAATATATCGCTAAGCGAAATGGTGTTTCTAATTATGGAAAATATAGAAAGAGAATCAATGGAGTTTGACGTAGTGATCGTTGGTGCAGGACCTGCAGGTCTTTCAGCTGCGATCCGCATCCGTCAACTGGCGATTGAAAACAACCTACCCGATCTTTCCGTTTGTGTCGTCGAAAAAGGTTCCG